>SDBT01004212.1_pt1 | contig 24512 bp, 21 predicted proteins | sample 2277101 | NCBI WGS metagenome assembly SDBT01 (sample SAMN10404973, study PRJNA504765) | marine sediment metagenome | isolation source: marine sediment core GS10_PC15, 103 cmbsf | place: Arctic Ocean: Southern Knipovich Ridge | collected 2010 | reverse complement strand
TATCATTCGGAGGGATCCGCTTTGGCGGGCGGCCTCCTGATTCAGGAGCTCGTATATTTGAGGGTCATATCGTTCTAAAGCCGAAAGCATCTCTTTGACTCCTAACCGAGATAAATTTCAAAACCAAAGAACCTTATAGCATACCCGGTCAATCGTAGCAAATATATTTACAAATATCGCCGCCCTGCTGCAGCCGGGAGGTCAAAGATAACGGCATAAGTTTTTTGTTTCTTCGTAATAAGATTCGATACAGATTTGTTTCATGCGCTTATTCATTTTAATCGATCTCTGCTCCAGGTGAGGGTCAAAATTCGTTTTATCACAGGGGAATTAATCCGTCCGGCTTGTTAGATTGATTAAAAACTAACAGGATTAGTGTTTGGGTTGGGTGGGCCGGTATTTGACTGCAAGAAAATGGTTTGTTGGGATGCGATGATTATAGCGATTTGGAGGAGAACCTAAAAACTTAAAACTCTCGGCAGGGCGAGGTGTCTTTGGGTAATCACCAAGTGTGCCCATGCAGGGAGATGTCATTGGGCGACCACAAGGATTGCCCCTACAGGCGGGATGTCGTTGGGCGACAACAAGGGTTGCCCCTACAGGCGGGGTGTTGGGGAGGCGCACGTTAATGTTTCACGTGGAACATTTTGCGGCCTGGCCGGTTGTGTCGTGGGGCACTTCGTATGTTGGGCATAAATTTTGAATTAAGGAACCAGGCAATTTGCAGGGCTGCTGTCCTTGGGGATGTCGTTTGCTCGGCGGATCATTCAGCTGCAAACCACCCACGCCTGAGGTGTAATCTAAGTGGGGGGATAAGATGCAAGCTGTTAGGGGCGGGGGATGCCGACGTGAGTGAGTGCGAGGGTGGTCACAGAATTTAGCGTGTGCTTATCCCATCGCAGCCAAGTTGGGGCTGAGGAGTAAGCCCGTGCCGCAGCGATAATGTTTTTGAATTGAGGTGGGGGTGATTTTTGTTTTTGTTTTTTGTTTTGGAAGGATGGCCAACGGCAGGGAGTAGAAAATGTTCCATGTGAAACATTTTTTACTAATTCACTTTTTTTGGCTGGCAAGGTCGGAGAACTTCTGATATAAGAGCAAAGAAGCAGATACTGGCTGTCCAAGATGGTGGGTATTTTACCTCCCAAAGCTGTAAGCCTTTGCGTCATAAGGCGTTATGGCGATTTGCTGACAAAACCAAGACACTGCCAATATAAAAAGGAGTTGAAAATGGCTGACAAAACCAAAAAAAAACCTCGTCACCTCGGCAGGGGCCTGGACTCACTTTTAAGAGCAACCGTAAACGCTGCACCAAAAGACGGTATATTATCGGACCTTGGTGAAGGAGTGCCGTTTCCGCCTGACGAAAAGCTTAGATCATCCCTGAAAAGAATTCCGTTAAAAGAAATTCGGCCCAACCCATATCAGCCGAGAAAGACCTGGGATCAGAGACAATTATACGATTTGGCACAATCCATAAAGGAAAACGGTGTTATCCAGCCGATTATCGTGAGAAATATGGATTCGTACTATGAGTTAATTGCGGGCGAGCGACGGCTCCGTGCCGCTGACCAGGCCGGGCTTGAAACGATACCGGCTATCATAAGGGAGGCTGAAAATTCGCAGATGCTCGAACTGGCACTGGTGGAAAATATACACCGGACAGACCTGAACCCGATTGAGAAGGCGAAGGCATACAAAAGTTATATCGAGACATTCTCACTGACGCAAAATCAGGCGGGCCAAAAGCTGGGAATAGACCGGTCGGTTATCGCTAACTATATGCGGCTGCTGGACTTACCGGAAGAGGTGCAGCAAATGCTAATCGACGGTTCCTTGCAGATGGGCCATGCCAGAGCAATTCTTGCCCTGCCTACCGATACCGTTAAAAGGAAGATGGCCGAATCTGTAAGGGCCGGCAGACTCAGTGTCCGTCAGGTAGAACAAAGAGTCAGGGCTCTGCTGGCACCAGCGGAAGAAAAGCAGGAGTACCAGAAACCTACAAATATCATCGACCTTGAGACGAAGCTGCGAAGCGTTCTGGGCACAAAGGTGGTTATAAAGACCCGCAAGAACGCAAAGAGGGGGAGAATCATTATTGAATTTTATTCGCTTGATGAGTTTGATAAACTTACCGAAAAAATGGGACTGCCGCCGTCCGAAAGATTGTAAATATCCAGACTGACCGGGGAGCAATTGCAGGTAATAGAAAATTTTGATATTATCTCAGTGTTTCAGGAGTGGGTGGTTTAGATAACCAATGGCATCGTGTTTATTTGGGAGTCCCTTTCATGAATGAAGTCAAAGAGACGCTTGCAATTCTTAAGGCTCGCTGGGTCGAGGTCGCCGTGATAGTCGCTATTGGCCTTGCACCCAAGCTGCTTGGTCGTCATTATCCCAGCCTCGCAATTTTAAACATCGGGGCATTCTTATTGTATACAATAATTTCAGCGGGTTTTTTGCGAACAGTTTATCTTGAAGACAAAAAGTCGCAATCAATTTCCTGTTTAATACAAACGGGCAAACATTTTTTCCTGCGGCTCTTCGGGTTCGGTATTATATTGGGTCTGGCCATGATGGTTTTTGTCGGGTTGCTCAGTGCGGTTGATGGCCGTTCTAATTCTCTTGTTTTCCGAATAGGTTCTACTATCATAACATTAGTATTGGCAAAGCTGACCTTATTAATCCCGACGATAATAATTGTTACCGATTGCAGTTTATCTAAAAGTTTTGACCTTATGTGGAAGATCAAGCTATTAAAGGCTAAGCCGTTATTGGTCGTTTTTCTAATTCAAATAGTTGTTCTTCCATATTTACTGTTACTTTTGATAACTGTTTGCGGTACTTTGCCAGCTATGTCACTGACCATCATAATTTCCAAATTGCATTTGGTTGTATTGGCTGTTCTGGCCTTGATGGTCAAGGTGATGGCTGTGAGATTTGTAAGTTCTATTGGTATTGATATGGGAAAATGAATTTATTCTGACAGGATAGGAGGCGAAATATGAGTTTTATAGATTTAGCTAATAAAAGATACAGCTTGCGTAATTATAAAGATACACCTGTCGAGCGGGAAAAGATCGATCGGTGTATCGAAGCTGTCCGGCTGGCCCCTTCGGCATGTAACAGTCAGCCGTGGAAGTTTATCGTAGTCGATAAGCCTGAACTTAAAAATGAGTTGGCAAAGGTCGCTTTCAATGAGATTTTAGAAATTAATGGTTTTGCGTTCAAGGCTCCGGTGCTGGTTTTAATGGTTTCCGAAAGGCAGAAAGCGTTGGCTAAATTTGCCGGTATTGTCAAAAAGAAAAACTTCAGCCTGATGGATATAGGGATCGCCGCCGAACACTTTTGCCTTCAAGCCGCCGAAGAGGGGTTGGGGACCTGTATGCTCGGCTGGTTCAATGAGAAAAAAGTAAAGGATATTCTTTCGATCCCCAGGTCCAAAAGAGTGGAGCTTATGATCTCCGCGGGATATTCGGCTGATGATAATGTTCCGGGCAAAAAAAGAAAAAGCACAGACGAAATCCTGAGCTACAATAAGTATTGCTGATTATTATAAACTTGCGAATATAAGATACGATGCTATACAAAATCCTTGCCGATCTCGTTGTTCTTATTCATTTCGGGTGGATACTCTTTATACTGTGGGGTTTTGTTCTTACCGTCTGCGGCTCGGTTTGCGTCTATGTCTTGCCTGAGGCAAAAGACAGAGGCAAAAAATTCTTTGACAGATGGATATTCAGAATCGTTCATCTGGCTGGCATTGTTTATGTCGCCATCCTGACGGTCCTGGGGAAATATTGCCCTCTAACCATACTGGAAAATGACTTAAGGGGACAATACGATGCAGAGCTGGCATACCCCGGCTCATTTGTAATTCATTACATCGAAAAGATAGTTTATCCGGAGGCCAATTTTCTGATATTCGTAATACCGACGATAATTATTGCTGTTTTTACCGTACTTATGTTTATAATCAGACCGCCAGCCAAAATAAAGCGGTTATTTAAAATCAGATGATAAATTTCAAACCTGTGTTCAATACCGCCTACCTGCTTGCCCTAAGTTGGCCGACAAGTATTTCCCTGGCTTTGGTCAGGAACGGATGGTAGTTGGGGCCCTTGTAATCGCTGAAAGTATAGGAATAACTTTGCCAGCTGCCCTTTATAAAACTCAGGGTAAGTTCGGCGTAGATATTCCGGCCGATATAAATGCGGTGCGAAAAATTTTTGGTGGATGCAAGGACAAGTTTCGATGGCTCGAGCGTGCCCGGGTCAAGGTTTACCGGCCGGGGCAGGTCGAGTGCAAGCTTCTGCGACAGGTCCTGCTCAATTCTATTGGTGGTAAGTTTGATTTCGGCTAAGTCGCCCGGGTCGATGAGTTTTTCGGCGGTAACAAACTGCCTTAAGATACTTGCGCCCGCCTGTTCCTTATAATATTCGGTCTGGGTGAACGGCCAAACGGGACTTTCCAGATCGAGAGGGCCAAACTTAGCCCGGACAGCTTCTACAGCGGCAACCAGACAGGTCTGGTCGGCGGCTAAGATACCTATAATAAGTTTGACCGGCTGGGGTTTGTTAACTTCCCACATTGAGCTTTTCTTTCAGGGTCGTTACGATTTTGACGACTTCATCGGCGGCGGTATCGAGTTTTGTTTTTCGGGTTGTCTCTTCCGCGCGAAGCTTAATTTCCACATTGTCATCTGCTAACGATTTCTGGCCGATGGTTACTCTTACAGGTATTCCTATCAAATCTGCATCTTTAAACTTTACGCCCGGTCTTGCGTCGCGGTCGTCAAGTAAAACTTCGATACCCTTTTCGAGCAATTGGGCATATATTTTTTCGCTGGCGGCGGCAACTTCTTCGCTGTGGCCTGCGATGGTAACAATAACTTCCCAGGGTGCAATACTTATCGGCCAGACGATACCGTTCCTGTCGCTGGCAAGTTCGATAGCCGATGCCATAATTCGGTTAATGCCGATTCCGTAGCAGCCCATCAGGCAGGGTTTTTCGCTGCCGTCCGCATCGAGAAATGTCGCGTCAAGTTTGGTGCTGTACTTTGTGCCGAGCTTAAAGACCTGGCCGACCTCAATACCCCTGCGGAAGAGCAGCGGCTGGCCGTTATGGGTATCGCCCTCGACGGCGTTGCGAATATCGATAAGCTGTATGTTATCGCCTTCCAGCGGGAAATCCCTGCCCGGCACGACCCCGCTGATATGGTAGTCGGTTTTGTTGGCACCGGCGATGCCGGCGATCATAGCGGCGACGGAATGGTCGATGAGCATTAAATCGACCTTACCAGCCAGTCCAATCGGCCCGGCGAAACCGGTAGCGGCACCGGTAACTTTCGCAATGGTCTCCTCATCCGCCAATTCGATGTGTTTGCCGGAGACGGCTTGTGTAATTTTTTCGTTATTAGCATCGTGGTCACCACGGAGAACGACCGCGACAGTTTTTTCCTCGGTAGAATAAATAAGAGTCTTTATCATATCCTTCGGTTTTTTCTTAAAGAACTTTGCAAGCTCCTCTATGGTTCCTATGTTCGGGGTGTGGACTTCCTCAGTCGGCCCGACATTTGGGCGGGTTTCGGGTAATGGTGCCGGATCAACAGCGGCCCTTTCCATATTGGCCGCGTAGGAGCCGTCTTTGAGATATACGATCATATCCTCGCCGTTATCGCATGGGACAGTGAACTGGTGTGAACCGCTGCCGCCCATCTCGCCGGATTCGGCCTCGACGATGACATATTCAAGCCCGCACCGCTGGAAGATTCTGCAATAGGTATCGTACATTATCCGGTAGGTTTTTTCGAGACATTCGGCGTCGGCGTGGAAGCTGTAGGCATCTTTCATAATAAATTCGCGCGACCGCAGAACACCGAACCGCGGACGAAACTCATCGCGATATTTGGAGTTTATCTGGTAAATGTTCATCGGGAGTTGTTTGTATGAATTTATCAGGCCCGCGGCAAGGTCGGTAGAGACTTCTTCAGCGGTCGGGACAAGGACATTTACCCTGCCGTGCCGGTCGGTAAACTTGCCGAGCGTTTCGCCGTAGTCAATATACCTGCCACTTTTCTGCCACAGCTCGACCGGCTGGACGATAGGCATTAGGACTTCCTGGGCGCAGGAGGAGTTCATTTCCTGGCGGACGATGTTTATAATCTTCAGCAGGGTTCGCCACCCAGCCGGCAGATAGGTATATGTTCCGCTTGCCAGCTTGCGCATCAGCCCTGCCCGCAGCATCAGCCGGTGGCTGGTAATCTCGGCCTCGGCTGGTACTTCCTTAAACGTTGGTATTAGTGCCTGAGAATATCTCATTATGCTCCCTGTGATATCGATAAGGGTTGTTTTCGCTTATGGTCGGAGATTATAGCCCGAAGCGCGGATTTCTGCAAGGGTTATCAAAGAAAAGGGCTATTTTGAGGCAGGACAGGATTAACCAAACTTGACCTTACGATTCATTATCAGCACCTGCCAAATCCATATCACGCAACTGCGGCGTCGGTTTCTTCGTCGAGACGGTCGAACTTGACACTTATCTTTTTGCTGACGCCCTGGGTCTGCATCGTTACGCCGAAGAGGACATCGGCCATGCTCATCGTTCTCTTGGAGTGAGTAACGATAATGAACTGCGAATTCTTCTGGAATTCCTTGACTATCAGATTGAATCTTTCGATATTAGCCTCATCAAGGGCAGCATCAACCTCGTCAAGGAAACAGAACGGTGACGGCTTGCTCTTAAATACTGCAAACAGCAGGGATATTGCTGTTAAACTTTTTTCACCACCGCTGAGAAGGCTTAAACTCCTGGTCTCCTTGCCCGGCGGTTTGGCGAGTATCTCTATGCCGCTGTCAAGCAGATCGTCCGGGTCCTCAAGAAAGACATCGGCTTTTCCGCCGCCGAAGAGTTTGCGAAAGACTATCTGGAAATTTTGTCTGACCTCCTCAAATGTTACACGGAACTTTTCACGGCTCTGAGCGTTTATCTTGTTAATAAGCTGTTCAAGCTGGCTCTTGCTCTTGTTAATGTCCTCGACCTGAGTCGCTAAGAATTCGTATCGTTCCGCAAGCTCGTCGCACTCGGCAATGGCATCGACATTTACATTGCCCAGCCGTTCAATCTTACCGCGAAGCTGGCTTATTTCTTCACGAACCTGCTCCCAATCAACGTCTTCCTGCTCAAAGTCCTCATACGCCTGGGCCAGGTCTATACCCAGCTCGTCGGCAACTCGTTCTGAAAGGTCCTCGTTCTTTACAGAAAGCTGGCCAAGGGCGATCTTAACCTCGTTCATCTGCTGCTCAACTTCGCTCTGGCTGGCGCGTGAGTCTTTCAGTTCCTGATGGAGCTGGGCCTGCCTGGAAATCATTTCGGCAACCTCTTTATGCATCCTGTTGCTTACCTGCTGGGCGTTTTCCTTTTCAACAAATAACTCTGAAATCTTTGCCTCGCCGGCCAATATATCTCTATCGGCCTCAGTCATCTGCTCACAACATGAAGTGAGTTCATTACCTGCCGATTCTGTTCCACTCCTGCTTTGTTGCAACTGTGCGTTTAGGGTAGTAATCCTATGTTGAAGCGACCGCTGTATCTCCTGGGCCTGTCCAATCTGAACCTTCAATTCGGTAAACGATTCATTATGCTGGGCTTGCTGCTGTTTGGAGATAATGAACTGTTCTTCAAGCTCAGCGATATGTGCGTTCCGCTGAGCATTGACGGTATCTAATTCGGTAAGTGCCTGCTGGGAATCATGGCTTTTCTGCACGGATTCTCTTATCTGGTTTTCCAGAGACTCTATCTCGCTGCTTATCAGCGGCTGTTCACCACTAAGCCGTTTGATATTCTCTTCAAGGAAACCGAGCCTGGATTCAGTGTCGACCTTTTCGGTGTTAGCTTCATAGACCGCTGTTCGCAGATCCTTACACAGCTTTGCGATATGGATACCTTGCTGTTTATTTTTTTCAAGTTCGGTTTCAATATCACTTATGCCGGTCTCGATTTCAGCGAGCAGTGTTTCCAATTGGCCCAGCCTGCTCTTTCGCGATATCAAACCGGTCTTTCGTCCGACCGGCCCCAGGCTCATAGAATAGCCGTTCTGGAGGACCTCCCCTGCCATACTTACAAAACGGTACTGCGTGCCAATCGATTCGGAAAGCCTTATCGCATCGTTCAACGTTTCGGTGAGAATTGTACGGCCAAGAAGCTCCCATACAAGCGGAGCGTATTTACTGTCATAATCGACGAATTCGACCACCCTGCCCAAAACGCCCTGCTGGTTCGACATGTCACTACTGTCGGCAAATGGCCCTATTCGGTCAGCGCATATCACCTTGACCCTGCTTTGAAGTTTGGCCTGTATATCTTCATCGGCCAGGAAGCCGGCGGTATCGCTGACCACCAGGGCATCGGTTCTTCCCTCAAGGGCGGCCTCGACCGCGGCGGCGTATTTCGGCTGAGCGCTTATAATATCAGCAACAATACCTTCAACATAACCAAACTTCTCTCCATCGCCAAGGCTGCTGACAGCGAGTATCTCTTTAATCGAATCGCTCAGACCCTCGCGCCGGGTCTCCATATCACCAAGCAGGTCATACTCACTTGCAAGTGCGCTGCGATTCTCCTTTGCGTCGGTAAGGCGAACGGTGAGGTCTTTCTGGCGGTCCTCCATTTGTGCGGACTCGGTTCGTTTGGATTCGAGAGTTTCCTGAAGCTGGTCGATGACCTTATTAATATCTCCAAGTTTTGCCTGGTGCTGGACCTTTTCGGTCAGGAGTTGTTCCAACTGCTGCTTTGCCACGCCGGCCCTGTCGCTAAGGCGGCTCTTCTGGCCAGACAGATTATTTCGATATGTGCCTATACTGCTTATCTCATTATGGAGCTGGGCGGTTCGGCGGACGATATCGATTATTCCGGACTTCTCATCGGCAAGCGTAGCCTCAATATCGCCGCACTGGGAATTTATCTTTTTGATATCCTCATTGAGGATTTCCAGATCGGTGTTCTTTTCGGCGAGGGTTTTTTCGTTTTCCGCAATCTGTTCTTTACTGCCTGCCAGTTCATTTACAAATTCAATGCTCTGTGCCTCAAGCTGGCTTATCTGCTCTGTGAGAGAGGTTTTTCGCTCCTCAAGCTCTTCGGTTCGTTTCCTGAGGAACTCTATCCGTTCGGTCTGCTGCTCTATCTTGCTCTTTGCGGCAACGAGCGAATTATCCCACTGGTTAATCTGCCCCTCTGAATCGATGATGTCCTTGCCAAGCCGGCTCAAAGCTGCATCGTCTCTGGCGACGGCGGCACAAATCACGCTGAACTTTTCTTCAAAACCGCTGAGTGCGAGTTTCTTTTCCGAACTCTGCCGTGAGATTTTGTCGTATTCGGCAAGAGAAAAATTAACCCGCAGCTCTTTCAGCCGGTCGCTGTACAGGAGGTAATTGCGAGCCTTTCCGGCCTGGAGCTTAACGCTTCGCAACTGCTTTTGGACCTCACCGACAATATCGGCAAGACGCAGAAGGTTCTGCTCGGTACGGTCAAGTTTGCGAAGAGCCTCCTTCTTGTGGGCCTTGAATTTACTGATCCCGGCGGCCTCTTCGAAAATGGCCCTTCTGTCGGTTTTTGAAGCGTGGAGAAGCTGCTCGATCTGACCCTGCTCGATAATCGAATATGCTTTTACACCGATGCCGGTATCCATAAAAAGCTCACGGATATCTTTCAGCCGGCAGGACTTGCCGTTTATCATATATTCGCTTTCACCGCTTCGATACAACCTGCGGGATATTTCAAGTTCATCCTGCTCTATACCGATACCGGCGACCTGTGAAAAATGAAGGTCAACATGTGCCATTCCGCTGGGCTTCCTGCTGGCTGAGCCGCTGAATATGACATCAGCCATCTGACCGCCGCGGAGGCTCTTTGGGCTTTGGTCACCGAGGACCCACTTTACTGCGTCAACCACATTGCTTTTGCCGCAGCCGTTCGGGCCGACAATCGCGGTTATATTCTGGTCGAAACAGAATTCGGTTTTGTCGGCAAAGCTCTTAAATCCGTTCAGAACTATTGATTCCAGCTTCATTTACACTCCTGCTGCTTTCGATAAACAATCGTTGATTTTGGTGCTTTCGCTTCCATCACCACTTTTGGCACCGATAAAAAGGCGCACAATAACCCTTTATCGGTCGTTAAGTACTATTTTCTCCAGCTTTAGTTAGTCAGAAACGGACTCTCCGACTCTGAAATCGGCCTTAATGGCACCCTGCCGGCACATTTGCTTTAACAGAGGCACCAGCTCAGAATAAGGAACACTCAGGCCAGGCCTGGATTTGGCGGACCCTTCTCTACTGTAACCGCAAATGGTCTGGATGACATCGGCCAGGTCAAACCCGCACTTCAGCGATCCTACCAGCCGAGGCTGGGCGGCATGCTGTCGCATCACGGTAATGAAATCCTGACCGGCTGTGGAATTAATCGTTACCTGCTTACCAGGCGATTCGACGAATATATTTTTTTCACATTCGACAGGCGAGCCGAACAGTACTATCCGTCCGGCATCGCGACGGCTGGCATAAACGATTTTCGGTCCTGAACAGAGGACATTATCGACGAAAAAGTCCGTGCCTATCAATCTCTGTTTTATCGAAATATCCTCAAGCATTCTAAGCTGAGTGTAGCTTGCGTATCGCACAGAAAAGTCCTCATCACTCAGAAGCGGTGCCAAAACCGGTATTGCATCATTTTTCCTTGCGTTTGCGCCAATCGTCTCAATCGCTTCGATGCGTCTGCTGCTGGATTTGTTATTTGCAATCCCGGCAAGTATCGAGATTGCACTGTCATCACCGGCGTGCAGCATACACCTTGCGGAATGAAAACGAACCGCTTCGTCGTTAGATTTGGCGAGTTTCCGAAGCTCGCTTATCGCGGGCTTACCTATAGCGGCAAGAGCGATTTCCGCGCCTTCTTTGTCAGCACCGGCGGCAAGAGCCGCTGCGAGTGTTTTTATCCTTCTTTGCTGAGCAAAGCTGTTGGTGTTCATACTGAGAGATTCTACCATCGACAGGAACCGCTCCTTGTCATACCGGAACTTCGCCGGAATGTTCAGGTCTATCTCATTGGGCAAAACCGCTCTTGCGGTATCCGGGCCGAAACGCTCGTTTATCCGGTTGCGTACCGCGTTTGCCACAAGATAATCGGCCCTGAACAGAGCCAGCAAAACCTGCGAATCGTTCATAGCTATACCGCCTCCGAGAATATAAGCGGTCCTTGGGTCGAGATTTTTAGAGGAGAGCTTATCAATAAAAATCGGCCCTTGTGCCATTGCCAGCGTCGTCAAATGCGGTGCGGACATCAAAACCTCCGCAATGGAAAGCTCGCTGGCGGATTTCAGTTCAGCGGTAAAGAGTCTGCCGCCGTCCAGAGACATCGTTTGCGTACCAGACATCGCGCTGACCTTCAGGTCGAAAGAATGGCCGCGGGATGCCAGAAGAGGAATTGTTCCGTATATTTCGACAACCGCAGTATCTTTACTGTTGATAAATTCTTCAGGGTCTATCTTGCTTTTATTGGTTACCTGCTTGAGGATATATTTGACTAATGCCCCGCGTATCGCGGGCGGGCATTCGCTTGACCCCGTCCCTGCAAGCCCGGCAACAATACCAAAGCCCCTTACCGGTATTGGCGCGAACCGATAAACTCTGCCAAACGACCTTATCGTCGTATCGCCGCCGGATTCGTTGAATTTCGCACCATCTCCATCGGAACGGGCCGGCTGGCAACCAATAAGGGATGGGCCAAATATTACCAGCAGGGCAAATGAGATTTTCTGGAAAATTCTGTTCTTCATAACACAAACTCCTCAAAAGAGCCGCGGGTCGATTTGGTACCCTCAACTCCTGCCCAGGAGGATAGTGTTATAATACCGATTAGTCAAGAAAATTTATGATATCGCCCGTAGTTTATGCCTCAGGTGGTGCCTGCCTCCCATAACAATCTGAAATTGCAATTCTCGACAGGCACAGCTTGATTCTGTACAACTGAGGTAAATGCATACTGAACTGCTACTCTTTTGCCTTTGCGGTGTAGTACATCCAATAGGCAATTCCTGCCAGCAGAATAATACCCGGCCAGGTACCAAGAGATTCTTCAAGTACCGCCAGCACATCCGGATTAGCAGTAATTACAATTGGTACTGCCAACAAAATTCCGACCAGTGCTTCACCGGTTATCAAGCCTGACGCAAAGAGTAACCCATGGCGGTTCGCTACTTCAACCGCATCATTTGCTGTGCCTTTGCGTTTATGATAAACTTTGAGAAGTTGATGAATTACCCCTCCTGCAAAGATCGGAACCTCAAGTTCGAGGGGCAGATAGATGCCTATTGCCACCGCGAGAACCGGCATACGAAACGAACTGCCTTTTCTCTCCAGATAAACATCCCCAGCTATTATAACTACGGCAACCGCCATTCCTATGAAAACAAAATTCCAGGGCAGACCTCCATGAAATACTCCCTGAGCCACTGAGGCGATCAGATTCGCCTGAGGTGCGATTAAAGCATTCTCGGTTGCTGAAGAATGCCCGGCAAAACCATAAGCCTTAAGCAGAAGCGTCAGTATCGGCGCCATAACCAGTGCCGCTGAGATGGTACCAACCATTTGCATTACTTGCTGTTTCCATGGAGTCGCTTTTACTAAATAACCAGCTTTAAGGTCCTGCATATTATCGCCTGCAATGGCTGCCGCACAACAAACTACGCTGCCAATGATTACAGCTGCCGCCGGTCCATTTGCCGCACCCTTACCCATTAAAAGCATGAGCAGAAGTGCCGAGATCAATACGGTTGCAATAGTTACTCCCGATATAGGATTGTTCGATGAGCCCACCAAACCTGCCATATACCCAGCCACAGCAGAAAACAAAAAACCCGTTATTAGCATTATAATCGCCATTGGCAATGCAATGCGTACCTCCTGAACAAATGCCTGATACACCAGAAACAACGGCACTACCGAACCAATAATCAGGATCATTACCCATTTCATAGGCATATCTTTTTCGGTCCTGTCTATCTCGACCGCCTGACCTTTTACATTTCGGTAGGCTTTAAGACCGCTTATAATACCACTAAAGAGAGATGCCCTCAATTTCAGAATTGTCCATAATCCCCCAACCAGCATCCCGCCAACACCTATGTATCGTGTCTTGGATGACCATATTTCATGCGCCCAGTCCACGGCAGGCATTGGCTGTCCATCCACGATCGGACAATTCTCAAATAACGCACAAATTGGTACCGCGACCATCCAGTTGGCAACACCGCCAAGAACGATCAGTACCGCAATGTTCAAACCTACGATGTATCCAACTGAAAGCAGTGCCGGACTCAGGTTAGAGCCAAAATATGCTATTGATCCGCCAATTCCTTTTGCTACTTCAAAGACCTCTGACCAGATTTTCAGCCCCGCCCCTCCAAGCTTGAAAAGTGCTCCCGCTATTGCCGCCTGCGCTATATACTTAATGCCGGCACCATCTTTTCTCTGGCCGGACTTTAAAACTTCCGCAGTCGCAATACCTTCCGGAAATTTAAGGTTACCCTCGACAATCAGTGCCCGGCGAAGAGGGATAGTAAACAATACACCTAAAAGTCCACCAAAACAGGCTATCACTGTTACCCACAGATAACTAAATTCAGTCCAAAAGTTTAATATCACCAACGCCGGAAGGGTAAATATCACACCTGCCGCCAGCGATTCCCCAGCCGATGCGGCGGTCTGTACGATATTATTTTCCAGGATGTTGCTTCGCCTAAAGAGCCTTAAAACCCCCATCGATACTACAGCTGCTGGAATTGATGCCGATACGGTCATGCCCGCAAATAGACCCAGATAAGCATTCGCTGCAGCCAATATTATCGACAGTAAAATTCCCAAAACAACCGCTTTAACCGTAATTTCCGCCAGTGACTGCTCTTGTGAATCCATATTCAACTTTGCCTCCATTTTTAAATAGCTCTATTTGACTGTGGAGACGGCGGGAATCGAACCCGCATCCCCGCGATGCGACCGCGGTGTACTCCCATTATACGACGTCCCCGTTAATTATCCGGCGGCATTGTAACCGACCAAACCGGCCTATTCAACATTAATCTTGTTTACATATTTCCTCGCCGCCTCGTTTATGCTGGCCTGGCCGCGGCGTTAGTATATGTTAAAAACAGCGGTATTGCAACCAGCGGCACTTTGCGTTATTATGATGGGTATGGTTAAGACCGAGGAAATAGAGGTAACGACCGAAGGGGGCTGTAGTATCGTTGATATTACCAGCCAGGTCGCCGAAGCCGTAAGCAATTCGCAGATACAGAACGGGGCGGTGGTGGTTTTTAATATCGGCTCGACCGCGGCGATTACCACGATCGAATATGAGCCGGGACTGGTGAATTATGACATAGCGGAGGCCCTCGAAAAGATCGCCCCCCAGGAGGGCTTCTATGAGCATGAGAAGACCTGGAATGATGACAACGGTCATGCCCATGTCCGGGCCTCTCTGCTGGGGCCCTCGCTGAATGTGCCCATAGTCAAGGGCCAGTTGACATTAGGGACCTGGCAGCAGATCGTACTTATCGATTTTGATACTCGGCCGCGGACAAGAAGGGTCATCTGCCAGATAATAGGGGAATAGGGGAATAAAGCCATGCGGCCTATTCATAGAAAACTCAAGGCGGATCCCAGCCGTCGTGGTTCTGCGATATTGATAGTACTCGTGGCGGTTGTGATTCTGATGATGCTCTATTTTATCGATATTCAGGCGATATTCGGCCCGAATCTGAAGGACAGATCCGGCAAACCAACGGCCAGGCCGTGGCTCCAGGAGGACAGATTAGTCGGCCCTGATAAGCTTATCAAAATGCCAAAACCACCCAAGCCGACAATCGATGAGGATTTTACCATTACGGCTTCTGTCAGCACCGACAACAGTGACAGGGGCAAGGCCGCCTTTGAATTCAATACCGCAGGCGAAGTTGCTGGTAATTGGCATTGCGAATATTCGAACAATGACAGGGATTATCGCTTCGATGCCGATTTTATGGGCAATATCGATGTTACCCAAACTTTCTCTGACGACAGCGGCTCCGATGGGTCACTTTTATACTTTATAACCAAGGGCAGCTATACCCATAGAATTTATAGCAGCCAGGCCGGTCGGACGACCGAGGAGACGGGCATTATCTATGTTACCGGCTGGCTGGATGGTGATTATACCGCAGAAGGGAAAATCGTAATAACCGACAAAGAACACTCTTTTTCCGTAACCTTCAACTGGCAAACAGAATAGGCCGGGCAGATATATATCCGCCCAGCCTGATATTTGATACAAAAAAATGATTATTCAACGGGCCGAGGTTGACCTTTGTTGCTGTGAACGATGCAGGATGATTTGCCGTCGATTTCACGAAACATCACAATCATATCAATAACCTTTTTTTCGTCTTTGAGTTGAAGGGTGCACGGCACTACGGGGCCAATCTTGCTTTCATATATTTGACCAATTTCAAGAAGCCTTACAGAACCTTCGTTGTCTCCTGCAAGGTTACTCATCAGGACTTCATCGCTCCATTTGGCTGAATAAGGAAGTAGTTTGCGAATCTTATCTAAGTCTTGTTCATTTACTGCCTGCCAAAACTCTTCCAGTATTTTATGGCAAGCCTGTTCCTGGGTGAGTCCCTCTGCATCCATACCATAGTCCGGGTCGTAAAGCGGAGTATTAACTGCAATGATCTCGCCTGAATCCGGCAAATCAATTTCAAATATGTCATCCGGGAGTTCTTCATAATGTACAATCTCCCAGATGTTGATATTTGGCAGTCCTTCATGGTTATCGCTACGATTCCATTGCCTGAGACTGATCAACAGCTTACTCTCGGCATCAAATTCAATCTCCCATGATCTGTTTCTCTCTGAATCGCCACACTTTACAAAAATTCGCTCCTTTCCGGTTTCAGCATTCATACCATATAGTTCTGTCCAGGTGCTCGTATTATCTTTAAGATGCCTGAGTAACTTGGAAGTTGGCCAGGGATCGATTTTCATAAAATCACCCTGAATGTCATAAGTGGTTCCATCAGCAAGTTGAACATAGGTCTGTAACTTGCTTCCTAAAATAATAATATTATCCTGACAAATTATTTTTGTTGCCGAAGATCTTGAAAGCTCCTCATCTGCCTGAGCCCACATCTCAAACTCGCCCAGGGATTCTGGAAGTTCCGGTAAATCCTGCACTCCGAGATTTTCGAAAAAATCTTCCCATGATATGGAAATCGTACCTGAGTAATGTATACCTCGATAATTCTTCATTGCTTCAATCGATTGTTCGATTGCCCAAGCTGGCGTTGCTGCTTTATCTAAAAGGGTTACACCAAATACAGCGATTAAAATTATCGCTGCTGCTGTACTAAGTTTTGTCATTCTGTTTTTCATAATCGTTCTCCTTAGAGATTGGCTGGTGGTTTGGAGGTATGGTGTTTTGTCTTTGGCTGAGCTGAAGGTAGAAGTAACTTCTCTGCCGAGTTTTTCTCTGTGGGCAAAGTCAGGTTTATCATCGATATTAAGGTTCTCGACGATTTTTTTGAATTTATCTTCGTATTCAGACATTTTTCTATTCTCCAAATCCAGCGGACTGTAAATGATTTTTTAACTTTTTAAGTGCCCGGTGCAAAGATACACGGACAGCCGTTTCCTTCATATTCAACAGGCCGGCTATCCGGTTGAGCGGCATATTTTCAAAGAACCGCAGTGTGATGATGGTTTGATGGCCAAATTTTAGCTTCAAAATTGCCGAATATACCTGGGGCCAATCGGGCTCGCTGTTATCTCCGCGGCTGGCTGCAATGATTGAGCGGGCGGCCTCTCTGAGCAGTCGATCCCGCCGGGCGGTTTTCCTTATATAGGCGTTGGTGTGGTTTATCGCCACAGCAAAGAGCCAATTGGCAAAGTCCCGTTCAGTTTGGCCCTTGAAACGGCTCATGGTGCCTGCGATATCGAGAAAAACCGCGGAGGTTACATCTTCGGCGACCGTTTTGTTAAAGAGCCTGTGAACGCAAAAAGCAAATACCCGCTCATAATAGAGCCTGTACAGACTGCCCAGAGCGCCGGCGTCGGCGCGGGCCTTTTGGACAAGAGCATCGATTTGCGTTTCCGTAGTTTTTTTGGCCATAAACTCAACCATCATCGTATATATAATTGCGCAAGATGTAGATATGTTACATTAATTCGGCAAAAAATTCATTAAAAAGCGTTTTTTCCAGCGATTCGGACATATTAGGCAGGATTGCGGTGAAATTTATTCTGGTTTTTGCTGGTTTTTGGGCATCCAAACGGGTACAATAATGATGGAATGGACAATCTGAAATTGGGAGGTAATATTATGGTCAGGAAAATAGTATTCGTTTTAATCGCGTTTTCTCTTTGTGTCGGCCTTGCTGCCGCCGATACTTTTAAGCATCGCCAAAGCGGGGAGCAGTTCGACGGTTTCGCCACACAAAAGTCAATGAGGGGCAAGACACGCGTCTATAGCGAGCAGAAAAAGGGTTTTGAGACAGTCAACCTTGCCGACTACGAAATTACCTACAACTCCAAGGGAAGGCGCGGAAATGTTATTCTTCTCCCGATAACTCGGCAGCAGGTTATGCTCTCGCAGACGGTTTCGCTGAAACTGGCAAAGATGATCACTGAGGCCTCGAACAAAGGGCCATTATTCATAATCATCCAGATAGACTCGCCAGGAGGACGAGGCGAGTATATGAAAAATATCTGCGCTGCGATTGCACAGACCACAAACTGCCCGATAGTCGCCTATATCACCGGTGAAAAATTCGGTGGGGCCTATTCCGCTGCCGCAGGCGTTGCCGTTAGCTGTCCGAAGATATACATGTCACCTGATGCAAGTATCGGATCGGCGCCTCCGATAGTAGGACCGACGGGCCTTCAGGAACAGACCGATTTCGCCAATAAATTTGCTGGTGTGGAGTTGGCAGGTTACGGCAATTATCTGGCCTCACTTGCAGAAAAGAACCTTAAGTCTGCAGTGGTGGCCGGGGCTTTAGTTGATAGTGGAATTGAAGTTGTTCAGGTAATCGATGCGAAAAAAAATAAGTCATTTATCGATAAGGCGAAAATGACGCCTCGCCAGTCGATAGTTCGGACCATCAGCAAGCCCGCCAAAAGAATCATTATAGAAAAAGGCACCGACAAAGTCGTAGAGATTAGCGAAAATGCAATAATGCTTACCCCTGCCGATGCGATTGCCTGCTCACTGGCAGATGGTATGGTCTCATCGATTGACGAACTGCTGGCGGAGCTAAACGCAGGCGATGCCAGGATTGTCAGGAGCGGAGCAATCGATAAGGAAGTACGCAAATTCGTCGCCAAGCAGCGGGAGGTTGACAAGATACTGGCGGACATTGATTATTTGAACGAACGCGCCGAAGAGCTGGCTGGGGAAATCAAAGGTGTCAGGCAGCGGGTAATAGAAGAACCGATACAAAGAAGAAATTATATTTCAGAGAGGGAAACATCCAGATCCAGCAGGGCCAGAGCGGACGCGAGGCGGCGCGACAGGAGGACCTCTGACAGGAGAATCTCTGAAACGACTATCATGTTCCAGCCGATTATCGGCCAGGCAGAGATTACAAGAGAGCTGATTTATGTTCTGGACAACCTGGCAAATTCTTATCAGCGACTGCTGCCGCTGGCTCGGCGATGGCCGGGTACATTAGGAGCAAGGACAACAGTACAAACTCTCGAACGCCAGCTTAACTCAACACAACTGCAGAGGAATAGCTTGTTTAACCGTCTCAATATGATGCAGTTCAACCAGCAAAATAACAACCAGCAAAATAACAATTAGCCCGCAACGCCGGATTTACAGATTCGCGGGAAGCCTGTCAGCGGCGGTTATACCTTGCCCCGCATTGCTGGGCGGTTATGAGCAGGCTTGACAAGCTCGATTAACTCCTTCAATTTGCTCTTCATTCTTTCCCGAGGGGAATCGGCGAACTCTTTTGATAATTCGTAGTTTTCCTCGATTGGGCGGGCCATTTTTTCATAGTCGCCGGGCTTTAGAGAATTAACTTTGCGTATCATTTCATCGGCATCATTGATGATAATCATACCATCGGTATTGAAATATTCTCCAATAGCAGGACAACCCCAGTATATCGGCACAGCCTTTGTCCGGAAACAGTCTATCAGCTTTTCCGTAAACCAGTAATCTTTACTGACATTTTCAATAGCGATATGGTACTGGGTGTCGAAAGCAATATGTTTTTTATGTGCTTCTTTGCCCAGGACCGGACAGTTGTCGCTATTTTCCGGACCGCCGTGCGCACTGATATAAAAGCACGCAGGTATAGTTATCTCATTTCGTCTCAGCCATAAATGATATCTCAGGAGATGACCGTATGTCTTTTGCTTATCACCGACTATGGTAGAGACGCCAAATTCCTTCTCTTTGAATTTGTAACCATGTATCCATGTACTGCCAAATTCAAGCCTGACGGCATTGGGACATGCGGCAAGAACATTCTTATCATATGTAAATATGAAATCAAAGTCGTTGTAATTGGCAATAGCATAATCCGAAAGGCCGTATATCTCGTTCGGTTCGGCTATATGCAGAATTGTAATCTCATCGCGCCGTATTTCGCCCGGCAAACAGTCTTCATAGACCCTGATCTGCCTGTCGAATTCGAGGTCAATCGTTTCCGGCAGTGGTTTGGTATAATACATCTGCACTTTATATTTCATCGTTGCCTAACCAACTCAATTAACTCTTTCAATTTGCTCTTCATTCTATCCTGCGGGGGTTCGATGAATGCCTTTGACAATTCGTAGTTTTCCTCAATTGGGCGGGCCATTTTTTCATAGTCGTCTGGTTTTAGAGAATTGATCTTGTATATCATTTCATCAATATCACCGGCGATAATCATACCATCGGTATTAAAATAATCTCCAATAGCAGGACAGCCCCAGTATATCGGCACAGCCTTTGTCTGGAAACAGTCTATCAGCTTTTCTGAAAAGTAATAATCTTCATTTGAACTTTCGATAGCGATATGGTACTGGGTATTGTAAGCGTCATGTTTTTCATATGATTTTATACCAAGTACCGGGCAGTTTTCGGTATTTTCCGGTCCGCCGTGCGCACTGATATAAAAAGTGGAAGGGACCGTTATCTCCCTTCGCCTCATCCATAAATCGTGTCTCAGGAGATGGCCAGTTGTCTTTTGTTTACGACCGATTATGGTCGATACGCCTAATTCCTTCTCATTGAATTTATAATCGTGTATCCATGTAGTACCAAATTCAAACCTGACCGCATTGGGACATGCATCAAGGACTTTCTTATTGAATGTAAGTATGAAATCAAAATAGTTGTAATTATTATTGTAAATGACATAATCCGCAAAGCCGTATATCACATCGGGCTCCGATAGATACAGAATCGCAATCTCATCGTTATATACATTCTCCGGCAAACAGTCTTTATGGACCCTGACCTGCCTGTCGAACTCAAGGTCAATCGTTTCCTGCGGCAGTTCGCTGTAATGCATCTGTACTTTATACTTCATAGTCGTCTAATCGGCTAAAACAGGCCTTTTTGGCCAGAATTTCTGTTTTTTATCGGCCAAACTATTGTCTTTGGCCGGCAAGTGGTGTATAAAGCCAGAAATGATAACATTGGATTCAATGAAAGGGGTTTTATGAATTGCAAAATAGGAATCAATTTACTGCTGCTGGCGGCGGCTTGTTTCGTCAATGGATGTAAAGAAAAAAAAGTAATTCAAATAGAGGAGATTGAAGTGGCTGAAACGACTAAAAAGGTCAAATTGCAAACGAGTATGGGCGATATAGTTATCGAGCTTAATCAGGAGGCGGCGCCTGTTACCGCCAAAAATTTCCTCGATTATGTCCGGTCCGATTTTTATAGCGGCACAATCTTCCACCGGGTCATAAACGGCTTTATGATACAGGGCGGTGGATTTGAAGCCAATATGGGGGAAAAAAAGACGAATGCGCCTATCGTCAATGAGGCATCCAACGGCTTAAAAAACGAACGCGGAACAATCGCAATGGCCCGCACGAATAACCCAAATAGTGCTACCAGTCAGTTTTTCATCAATTTGGTGAACAATGCCCCGCTGAATTATTCGCCGAAAAATCCCGGATATGCCGTTTTCGGTAAGGTTGTTGATGGGTTGGAAGTGGTCGATGCAATCGCAAAGGTAAAAACTACTACCAAGTCGGGGATGCCCGATGTTCCCGCTGAGGTTGTTGAGATAAAATCAACCGAAATTCTCGATTAATATAGTACCGGATATTCGCAAAAATGGGTTCTGAGGCCAAAAAACACGATGATTCCGAACTCCTGGTTCGATATATGGCTGGCGATGAGGATGCTTTCAGCGAGATCGTCAGCCTGTACAAAGACCCTCTGTACGCATTTTTGAGGAAGTTTCTCAACCAGCAGGCACTTGTCGAGGATGTTTTTCAGGACACCTTTTTACAGTTTTATGCCAGCAGGGATAGATTTGACCCCAGCCGGCCCCTGCGGCCCTGGCTGTTCACAATCGCTGCTAACAAGGCAAAAGATGCGCTGCGAAAGATTCAAAGGCGCAGCGAAATAAATCTTGGAACGACTGGGCCTTCCGATGATATATCCATAGACGACCTGTTCAATATGCTGAGTTCCTACGAACAGACGCCGCTTGATGAGGTCTCAAGGGACGAAACCGCCCAGCGGGTAAGGGCGATAATAGCGGATTTGCCTGAAAATTTACGAATTATTTTGACTTTATCGTATTTTGAGCAATTTTCTTACAAACAAATGGCGGAGATTCTCAGTATACCCATTGGAACGGTTAAGAGCCGGCTGCATACCGCTGTGATGCAGTTTGCCAAAAACTGGAAATCGGACAATGAGAGTGATGAGGTATAGCTTATGAACCTTAGCCAGCAGGAAAAAGACCTGATTTTTGACTTCTACTTCAAGCGGCTCGATCGAGCCGAAGCCGCCGGCGCGGCCGGTCTTATCGCAGCCAACCCGGATGCAGCCAAATTTTATGACAGCCTCCAGTCTTCTTTGGCATCTCTTGAGACTATTAAAGAGGATAGCTGCCCCGACGACCTGGCCCGGCAGACCGTATCTAAATTGAAGCTCGCCGCATCCGCAGGGAAGGCAAAGCTGGATATGCTCCTTGCCGCTGAGCAGGAAAAGATTGCAACGCAGGCAAAGCCGGATACGACGAGACAGCGTTTCTGGAGGGCACTGGAACTGACTGCCGCTGCCGCGATGTTCCTCATTGTCGCCAGTTCATTCTTTGTGTGGAACCAAGGGGTCAAACAGGCCAAGTACAAGATTGTGTGCGCAAGCAATATGAGAAAAATCGGTGCGGCAATGGCTGGGTACGCTAAAGACAACGACAACAAATTGCCGGCAGTTGCTACAACAGCAGGCTCGCCGTGGTGGAAAGTCGGCGACCAAGGCAAGGAAAATCATTCAAATACAAGGCATAACTGGCTGCTCGTAAAAGGCGGCTATGCCAAGGCAGAACACTTTATCTGTCCCGCGAGAAAACACGCAAAGGCAGTTAAACTCTCGCTCGAACAATTGCAGCAATATAACGATTTTCCATCAAGACGAAATGTTAGTTACAGCTTCGCGCTTATGGGCGAGACTTTCCTGAGACGGCGAAGAGCAGGAATAGCCGATGTTTTGATGTCCGACCGCAACCCGGTATTTGAAAATGCCTTCGGTAGCCGAAAGAAACGCAGCTCAGCTCAGGATAAATTTGTTCAGGTGTTTATTAACGAAGATAAGCTCAGGATGATGAGCGCAAACCACCGTGGCCAGGGCCAGAATGTCCTGCTCAGAGGCGGAAGCGCAAGCTTTAAAAATAAACGGCTTATTCTCAATGATGACATCTTTACCGTCCAGGGAATTACAATTTACATGGGAAGTGAAACCACAGTCAATGATGGCGATATATTTTTAGTCCCCTGATGTGTACTCGTTTTTCAGACAGGCATTTGCATTTGACTTTAGTCTTTCAAGCCCAAGTCTTTCTACCGGTGAACCAGCGAAGTGGTTATCAAAATCCCCCTGGTTCCAGTTGATTATTTCCGCTGGCGATAGTGTTGCCCTTTTCGGGAAAAATTTGAAATCACCGTTTGCCCGCTGTGGTGCGTTGATATTGAACGGGCAGCTCAAAATACATTCGTCACAGCCGAACACAAACCGGGAATAGTTTTGCAGGGTTGCGGGCTCTGTACCATACTGGTTAAGAAAGCTGATACATTTTCGCCCGTCAAACAAGCCATCTTCCACAAGAGCGCCGCCGGGACATGCCCGCATACACTTATTGCAATCGGGACACTTATTGGTCATCGGAGTATCGGGGGGTAATTTCAGGTCGGTCACGATTTCACCAAGAAGTAACTGCAAACCAAGCCGGGGATGTATCAGTAGATGGTTTTTGCCGATGAAACCGATCCCGGCCCTTTGAGCTAAGGCCCGTTCCATAATCGGGGCGGTATCAACGCAAATCTTAAACGAAGCCTCTTTTGGCGAAATTTCGTCCTTTATGAAATCGCACAGCTTGTGCAGCAATTTCTTGATGAATGCATGATAATCTTCGTAAAGTGCAAAGTTTGCGATCCTGGCTTTGGCTGGGTTGTCGTTTGTGATCCCGGCTGGTTTATAGTTTAGCCCCGCACATATCACCGATTGAGCATTGCCCAGGAGTTCGGCAGGGTCGGTGCGAACCTCGATATTGCGGTGCATATACTGCAATTCGTCCGGACAGCCATTATTTAGCCAATCCTTGAGATGGCCGGTATCCTCAGGGCCGATTGGCTCTGCGGTGGTTATCCCGACAAGGTCAAAGCCGAGCTTGCGTCCCTGCTGTTTTATCGCATTGCTTAAATCCATAACTGTTGCTAAAATACACTAAAAACGAAAGGTATGCAAATGGCAGATGAACTTATCGGTATAATCGGTGGTTCTGGGCTGGGCGATGGTCTGGCAAAACATATAACCTCCGCTTCGCCGCAGCAGGTCGATACTCCTTTCGGCTCGCCCAGCGGCCCTGTTATTGTAGGTGTAATCGGTAAAAGAAGGGTAGCGTTCCTGAACCGCCACGGCGATGGCCATACAATCCCTCCGTCGGCTGTGCCGTATCAGGCGAATATATTCGCTCTGAAAAAACTTGGCGCAACTGCTGTGATCGCAAGCGGTGCGGTCGGGTCGCTCAAAGAGGAAATCGCACCGAAAGATTTAGTAGTTATCAGCCAGTTTATCGATAAGACTTACCGCCGGGCGGGCAGTTTCTTCGATGATTTTGGTGCGGTCCATTGCGAACTGGCAGAGCCTGTATGCGGCAGACTCGGGGCGTCGATAATCTCCGCCGCCAAAAATATAAATGCCACAACTCACGATGGCGGAACATATGTCTGTATGGAAGGGCCGCAATTTTC
>SDBT01004211.1_pt1 | contig 24515 bp, 18 predicted proteins | sample 2277101 | NCBI WGS metagenome assembly SDBT01 (sample SAMN10404973, study PRJNA504765) | marine sediment metagenome | isolation source: marine sediment core GS10_PC15, 103 cmbsf | place: Arctic Ocean: Southern Knipovich Ridge | collected 2010 | reverse complement strand
TACACTGTCACTGTCTCAGTGGACAAATATATCCAGCAGGAGAAGTCGGCGACCATCACCGCTGGTGACACCACCACTCTGAATTTCCAGCTTGCGTCTCAGGACGGAACTCTCACTGGCATTGTGACAAACAAAGATACATCTGCGCCCATCGCCGGAGCCGAAGTAACAGTAAACGGTAATTCCACTCAGACAGATACCAGTGGATCATACCAGTTTTCCCTCTATCCGGGCAGTTACACTGTCACTGTCTCAGTGGACAGATATATCCAGCAGGAGAAGTCGGCGACTATCACCGCTGGTGACACCACCACTCTGAATTTCCAGCTTGCGTCTCAGGACGGAACTCTCACTGGCATTGTGACAAACAAAGATACATCTGCGCCCATCGTTGGAGCTAAGGTATCAGTAAACGACAATTCCACTCAGACAGACACGAGTGGATCATATCAGTTTTCCCTCTATCCGGGCAGTTACACTGTCACCGTCTCAGTGGACAAATATATCCAGCAGGAGAAGTCGGCGACTATCACCGCTGGCGATACTACCACTCTGAATTTTCAGCTTGCATCTCAGGACGGAACTCTCACTGGCATTGTGACAAACAAAGATACATCTGCGCCCATCGTTGGAGCTAAGGTATCAGTAAACGACAATTCCACTCAGACAGATACCAGTGGATCATATCAGTTTTCCCTCTATCCGGGCAGTTACACTGTCACTGTCTCAGTGGACAAATATATCCAGCAGGAAAAGTTAGTGACCATCACCGCTGGCGATACTACCACTCTGAATTTCCAGCTTGTGCTTCAAAGCGGCATCCTCACCGGCGTGGTGACGGACAGCGATACATCCGCGCCCATCGCTGGGGCTACGGTCAACGTGAATGGCAGTTCTGCTCAGACAGATATCAGCGGGACGTACCAATTCACACTTAGTCCGGGCAACTATACTGCTATTGCCTCAGCGGATAGATACGTCCAGCAGCAGAAGTCGGCGACTATGACCGCTGGCGATACTACCACTCTGAATTTCCAGCTTACGCCCGCTGATGGAACTCTCACCGGTGCTGTGACTGACAGCGAAACGTCCGCGCCTATCTCCGGGGCGACAGTAACAGCAAACGGCGGCTCTATTCAGACAGACGCCGACGGAACGTACCAGTTTGGGCTTAACCCGGGTAATTATACTGTCACTGTCGTGGCGGATAAATATGTCTCTCAGGAGAAGTCGATAACCATTACTTCTGGTGATAGCATCACTCTGGATTTCCAGCTTGTGCCTCAAGATGGTATCCTCGCTGGCACGGTGACTGACAGCGAAACATCCGCGCCCATCGCCGGGGCTACGGTATCAGTAAACGGCAGTTCCGCTCAGACAGATACCAATGGAATGTATCAGTTCACGCTCCGGCCGAGTAGTTATGCTGTCATCATTTTAGCAGAGAAATATGCCCAGCAGGGAGCGTCGGTGACTATTACCGCCGGAGATACCACCACTCTGGATTTCCAGCTTGTGCCTCTGGACGGAACTCTCATTGGCATAGTGACAGACAGCGAAACATCCGCGCCCATCGCAGGGGCTACGGTATCAGTAAACGGCAGTTCCGCTCAGACAGATACCAGTGGAATGTATCAGTTCACGCTCCGGCCGGGTAGTTATACTGTCATCATTTTAGCAGAGAAATATGCCCAGCAGGGAGCGTCGGTGACTATTACCGCCGGAGATACCACCACTCTGGATTTCCAGCTTGTGCCTCTGGACGGAACTCTCATTGTCATAGTGACAGACATTGAAACATCCGAACCCATCGCCGGAGCTGTGGTCAACGGGAACGGTAGTTCCGTCCAGACAGATACCAGTGGGACATACCAGTTTGCCCTCAGTGCAGGCAATTATACTATCACTGTCTCAGCAGAGGGATATGTCCAGCAGGGAGCGTCGGTGACTATTACCGCCGGAGATACCACCATTCTGGATTTCCAGCTTGTGCCTCTGGACGGAACTCTCATTGGCATAGTGACAGACAGCGAAACATCCGAACCCATCGCCGGAGCTGTGGTCAACGGGAACGGTAGTTCCGTCCAGACAGACACGGACGGAACTTATCAGTTCACGCTCAGCAGGGGTGATTATACTGTCACTGCCTCAGCAGAGGGATATGCCCAGCAGGAGAAGTCAGTGACCATAACCGCTGGCGATGCCGCCACTCTGGATTTCCAGCTTGCGCCTCTGGTGGGACCGAAAGGTACCCTCACCGGCACTGTGACGAACAGAGACACATCCGCGCCCATCGCTGGAGCAGAGGTTTACGTGGGTGACATTTCTGTTCAGACAGATGCCAGTGGAAAATACCAATTTACGCTCCCTGTGCGTGATTACACAGTTACCGTTTCGGCAGATGGATATATCCAGCAGGAGGAGACGGCAATTATCATCGCTGATGACAGCACTATTCTGGATTTCCAGCTTGCGCCTATGGATGGCACTCTCTCCGGAATGGTGGTGGACAGAGTTACATCCGCACCTATTGCTGGCGCCAGAGTAGAGGTGAATGGCAGTTCCGCTCAGACAGATACAAGTGGAACGTACCGGCTTACGCTGGGTGTAGGCAGCTATACTGCTACGGTGTTAGCAGATGGATATGTCCAGCAGGAAAAATCAGTGACCATTATTGCTGGCGGCATCACCGTTGTAGGTTTCCAGCTTACACCTCAAAAGGGCATACTCACCGGCATTGTAACAGATAGGAACACATCCGCGCCCATCGTTGAGGCTGCGGTGGTGGCGAATGGCAGTTCTGATAAGACAGATACCAGGGGGATGTACCAATTCACGCTGGACTCAGGTAGCTATACTGTCACTGTATCGGCAGAAGGATATATCCAGCAGCAGAAGACGACAACTGTCACCGCGGGCGATACCACCACTTTGAGCTTCCAGCTTACGCCTGCGGACGGGATTCTTACCGGAACTGTGATGGGCAAGGATACTGCCGCACCCATTGCCGGGGCTGCGGTGGCGGCGAATGGCAGTTCTGATCAGACAGATGCAAGTGGAGTGTACCGGTTCGCGCTGGATCCGGGTAACTATACTGTCACTGTATCGGCAGAGGGATATATTGAACAGAATAAGCCAGTGACCATAACCGCGGATGATACTGCCACCCTGGATTTCCAGCTTGCGCCTGTGGATGGCATTCTCATCGGAACCATCGTAAATGAGGAGACGGGTGCGCCAGTGCCCAATGCGACTGTTGAGGTCGTCGAAGGGCAGAACGTCGTGGCTCGAGGTAAAACAGATTCTCTGGGAAAATTCGAATTCTCGCTGCCACCGGGTACATACGACGTGGTTGCTTTGGCGGAGGGTTATATAATCTCGGAGCAAAGTCTGGCTATAAACTCAGGCGAGACTGAGGAGTCTCAGTTCATGGCGCTTGCTGCTGTGGAGGTATGGCCCGGCGACACCAGTAATAATGGACGGGTTTCAATCATTGACGTCCTCCCCATAGGCAGATTCTGGAACGAGCGCGGGGACAAAAGACAGCCGCAAGCGACGGAATGGCAGGCTGGTCTGACTCCCATCGCTAATTGGAATTCACAGGAAGCTGCCTTAGCGGACGCTGACGGCAATGGTGTGGTTGATGAGGACGACATTCTGGTGATAGTCGAGAACTGGAAAAAAACACAAACCGAAGGAAGACCGGCGCCAGAACCGTATGATACTATGCAATTGCTAGCTGATAGGAGTATGCTGGACAAATATCAGAAGATGTATCAGGCGCTCAATCAGGCAGGCGACAGTGAGGGAGCAGTAGTGCTGAGAAACGCCTTGAGCAGACTGATAGATGAACTGAAACCGAAGGAGAATATACTGCTTCCTAACTATCCGAACCCCTTCAATCCGGAAACATGGATGCCCTTCGTTTTAGCTGAGGAAGCGGAGGTTGAGATAAGAATTTATGACGTAAGAGGCAGATTAGTCCGCGAGTTAAGGCTGGGCAGGTTGGGAACAGGATATTACATACAGAAAGGCAGAGCCGGCCACTGGGACGGACGGAACGAGTCCGGCGAGTTAGTGGCAAGCGGCGTGTATATATACCAGTTGACGGCAAACGGTAGACGACTTGTGAGGAAGATGGTCGTGATGAGATAAGGGAATGTCTCCATATTCACCTACGCATTACAGAGCGGAGGTCTGACTTATGAACATTGTCAAGTTAAGCAAGTTTAATAAATGTTTTTGCATTTTGCCCGGGAGCGCAAAGAAGCCGTGTATAGAATACAGCACATTGTGTTCCTACTTTCCGGCCTTCCAGTTTTCCCTGACCTAATCTCTGCGATCTCCGCGCTTCTGCGCTGGAAGATCTAACAATTAGAGGAAGGAATATAGATGAGCGACTCCAAAATACTCATTGTGGCTCAAAACGACCAACATCACCCCTTGGAAACTCTGGGAAAAATGATGCTGGGCTGGCTGAAAGATGAGGGCTTCAACAATGTAACCCTCACTAAAGACCTGTCAACTATGATTGCGGAACTCGATAACTATGACCTGCTGATCTTCAGCATGACGCCGAGTAAACTTTCACCGGCGGCAGAGGATGCCATAGTCAGCTTCGTCCATGACGGCAAGATGCTCATGGGCATCCATTCGGCGACGGTTGTAGATCCGGAGAATGTGAAGTATATCGAGATGATAGGTGGCAGATTCGTCCATCACAGCCCACACCACGAGTTCAGCGTCAAAATTGCCGATCCCGGACATCCCATACTTGAGGGACTGGTGGATTTCAAAATAACGGATGAACTATACGTGCTGGATCGGACACCATCCGCCGCGAGTGTCCTTCTGACAGCCTTCTGGGAGGATCATGTACAGCCTATGCTGTATCTGAGGGCGCACGGTCAGGGCAAAGTGCTGTATAACGCGCTGGGACATGGCCCGGCTGCATACGAAAACCCTAACCTCAAAAAACTCGTCTTACAGGGAGCGAAATGGCTTCTCAAACAATAGTAACTCAGCAGCTATTGGAGATGGCTAAATGATGCAGAAACCGAAGATAACAGTTATCGGCAGTTCCAACACCGATCTGGTAGCGAAAGCGCCAAAATTACCTGCGCCCGGTGAGACTGTCCTCGCCAGCGAATTCATAATCGCGGCGGGCGGCAAGGGCGCTAATCAGGCTGTCGCCATAGCGCGTTTGGGTGGCGACGTGACACTCGTAGCCAAACTCGGAATGGATGATTTTGGGGATCAGTCGCTGGAGAACTTTAAGCGGGATGGCATTCGCACAGATTTCGTTTTTCGCGACGCGGAATCTCCCTCTGGTGTCGCGCTCATATTCGTGGATGATAGCGGCGAGAACATGATCGTCGCCGCTCAAGGCGCAAATGCCAGACTGTCGGCTGCGGACATTGATGAGGCGCGATCTGCTATAGAGGAAGCGGATATGGTAGTTCTGCAACTGGAGACGACTATGGAGGCGGTGGAACGCGCAGTCGCTATCGCTGCCGAAAAGGGCGTACCGGTGATCCTTGATCCTGCGCCGGGCAGAAAACTGGAAGCCAGTCTGATAGAAAAAATCCACTGTCTAAAACCCAACGAAACCGAAGCGGAAATCCTGACAGGAGTCAAGGTCATTGACGATGCTACTGCCCGTAAGGCAGGCGAGAAGCTGTTAAGACTTGGTGCAGGAAGCGTGGTTGTAACCCTGGGCAAGCGCGGGGCAATGTTGACAACCGCGGAGGAGAGCTGCCTGATACCCACATTTCCGGGCGATGCGGTGGACGCAACAGCGGCAGGTGACGCGTTCACTGGTGGGTTAGCTTACACCCTCGCCGGCGGGAGTAACCTGAAGGATGCGGTGAAGTTCGCGAACGCCGTAGCCACTCTAGCCGTAGCCAAAATGGGCGCGCAGCCGTCCATGCCAACGCGGGACGAACTGGAAAAATTCCTGGCTGTGAATTAGCCACAGATTAACACAGAATTTCACAGAATTCCTGAATTCTTCTGTGCTTTTCTGTGAAATTCTGTGGCTAAAATTCCAAAGATCATTCGTGTTATTCGTGATTTTTATAAGAGGAGTATTTAATGCCTGACAAACCATCCGCTATTCTCATCGGAGATTCCATTTGCATGGGCTATCGCCCTCGTGTCAAACAGCGTCTTTTGGAGAAAGTCAACATACTCGGCATTGAGGGAAACGGCGGGGACAGCAGTCGATTGCTGGAAAATCTGGACGAATGGATGATCAACTGCGACGCGGCACTCATCCATTTTAACTGCGGTTTGCACGACCTGAAGTTTGAGCGCGACTCAAAGGCTTACCAGCAGCCCATCGAGGTCTACGAGGCGAATCTGAGGAAGATCGTCGAGAGACTCAAGAAGGGATCGAGAGCGCGCCTGGTCTGGGCAACCACCACGCCGGTTATAGATGAACGCCACAACGCCGTGAAAGGATTCGACCGCTATCTGCGCGACGTGAAAGCCTACAACCGCATTGCAGCAGCCATCATGGCGGAGGCCGGAATTTCCATGGACGATCTTTACAGCGCCATCCAGAGCGATGACGTGGAAGCGTGCCTGGGTGGGGACGGTGTTCACATGACGGAACGCGGGAATGGTATATTAGCGGATACTGTCAGCAGATCTGTGCTTCATGGTTTAGGTTTGGCCTGATATTTCCAGCGGATTCACATATCCCAGATCATCGAATGGATTGCCGTCGCTGTTGGTGACTCTGAGATGAAAGCCGCAGTCGAGTGTGCCCTGGATGAGCTTTATCAGCACTCTATTTTTGCCTCTTTTGAGTCGTACAGGAAAGACGTCAGAGTCGATCTCCAATTGTCTGTATACATCATTATCATACACCAGCGAATCGTTGAGCCAGATTTTGATCCCATCATCGCTGCCGATCCTGAACACGACCTCTCTGTCATCTGGAGAGATGATATAAGTTAGCGCGTAGATGACCACATTCTGATTTGGCTCGACGAATGGCAGCAGATTGCTCGTTTCGCCCTCGGTGTAGTTTGCCCACCGCACTTTCTGTCCTTTGCCATCATACACACCAGACAGATCAATCTCCTGTTCAGGCGGATATTGCTTCTCAAACCCGGTTCTATTCGTGTTATCGAACGGCCCTATCATCAGCCAGTATTCGCTCTGGATATTAGTCAGCGGCGCAAGAGCGGACAAGGCAGCGCGGCGGACATAGTGAGATCTGTCCTCTTTTGCAGCGCGCATCAGGTGCGGCACAACATTCCTGTCACCAGATCGTCCCAGAGCTTCCGCTGCGGATTCGCGGACGCGCGGATCGCGATCATTCAGGTCTTTCAGCATTGCCTCTATTGCCAGAACTATCGCCTGTGAATCGCCAAGCTGGCGGATCGCTTCAGCAGCGGCGCGGCGCACGGATGGCTCATTATCATTGAGAGCTTCTATGAGCGGCTGCACAGCGTAATCCGCTTCGATATTTCCCAGAGCGAAGGCGGCCACTTCACGAACTCTCCACCTTGTATCTCTGAGAGCATTTGTTAGCGGCGAAACGGCGTCTTCGCCTCCTATTTTTCCCAGTGTTTCCGCTGCCGAAATGCTGACGCGCATATCCTCATGTCCCAGATCCATCGCCATTGCTTCCACAGCAGCGTTTACGCCTCTCTGCTCACCGATTTGCCCAAGGGCCTCAGCAGCATCCCGGCGGATATATCTGTCCTCAAGCGCAGCTATGATGGGATCGACAGCACTCTCTCCACTAATATTGCCAAGAGCGCGGACTGCCCGTTTTCGGACGTTCCGATCTTCGTCCACGAGTGCCCTCAGAAGCGCCTCAAGAGTCCGCTCGTCGGACAAATTTCCCAAAGCGTGGACAGCATACTTCCGAACAGACGCGTCCTCATCCCCTATAACGTTCACCAGATCCCCTATAAGGACAGATTTCAGGCCCGCGGGCACCCTAAATCCTGCCAATGTCTTTGCGGCAGATCGCCGGGCGCGGTAGCTGCTATCCCTCAAACCAGCCATAAGAACCTCAACAGCATCCGATCTGTGCATCCGTCCCAGCGAGCTAATGGCTGCCTGACGAATGTCCCGGCTTTCATCCCCCAGATGCTTCGCGATAGCTTTAGCGACGCGGGGTTCGCGAACATTTCCCAGCAAGATAATAGCCTGCCTGCGAACTCTGATCTCCTGCCACTCCGATCCGTTGGAGTCCGACAGCAACTTTATCAGCAATTGGGCGGAATACTCACCAAAAATCTCGAATATGGGTCTATATATGCGGGAATCCATATCCGGGTAGTGTCTGAGAGATTCCATGAGAGACTTTATAGCTCGCTCGTTTCCGATAGCTGCCAGTTGGGAAATGGTGATCTCACGGGCTTCTGCGTCATCCATCATGGGTACAAGAGCATCTATTATCGTGTTCAGATCCCCGTTTTCCTTTTCCTTCCGCATTCGCGCGATAGATCCCAACTGCCTGACTGCTTCGGAGCGGGTGAGGCCATCCGGGTCATCAAGCGCGTTTGTCAGAGGTCTGAGATCCGCTTTATCGCCCGATCGTATCATCTCTCCGTATCTCTCCATGCTGCGCAGCTTGTGTCCCTCCATTATCTTCAAAGTCGTTGGCTTGCCGAACGGGAAGGGGATCATCAGCAGAATAACGAGTATAAGGACAAAGGGAGCGGCACGCTTTGGTTGAGAGAATCCGATTTCTGGCTGGTTGGCGGCGTGTGCGACGTAGAGCATAGCACCGGCGGAGAGAACAGCGGAGAGCAAAGGTAAAACGCCGTTTGTAGCAACGCCATGCACCAATCCCAGGACAGCCCATGCGGCACCCTCTGGATAAGCTCGTTTGCGGTTATACATGAGTGCTATACCGATCGCCAGGCCGATAATGCTCTGAAGCAGCCAGACCGGATTGAGCCAGGGCGTGATCCCTAGCGCAAGCCAGGAGAGCGAAACGATAAGATACAGGAAACCGGCGAGTTTTGCAGTAGCGATCTTGCCTTCCAGCCAGCGCAGAAGGAGCAGGATCAACAGCGGCGCAATAAGCAGCGAGAGAAATGGTATCAGCCACCGCACATCCCTACACAGAGGTGGAACGACGATCAAAAGAATGATGCCCACCAAACCCACCCGGGCCTGGTTGATCAATCCAGAGCGATCTTGCTCATTGTCTAATTCATCGGCAGCCATTGTTAAATACCTCACCACAGAAGCCATTAGGCGCTAGATAATCCAGTTGCGTAATCGCCGAGTATATGAACGAGTTCAGACAGGGCACACTCTTCCCGAAGCTCAAAATTCAGTGGGCCTGTGTAACCAGCGGAATCGAAACAGGATAATAATCTTCGCCAGTCAATCGTTCCTCGCCCTGGCACACGATGCTGATCGCGAGCGCCATCGTTATCATGAATATGGGTAAAGAAGAGCTTTTCAGGAAGAGATTCTACCAGTTCATAAAGTATGCCATAGAGATTTGCGTGACCGGTATCCAGAGTGAATCGTAGTTTGGAATCATTAGCTGCCTCGAACAGAGTCTTGAATTCTGATACGGTGGCTACTGAGCATTTATCAGACTTGAATACATTTTCAACGCAGAGGCAAACGCCGAGATCCTCAGCGTATGGAAAAACTGATTCGATGACTCTACCCGCTTGATGAATAGTGGCAATCCGGCGTTCATCATCTGCAATACCCAGATGGAAGGTCATAATGCTGGCGTTGATGGATGACGCGCGACTAATACACTCCCTGAGCCGGGATACTGCGATCTGAATGGGGAGATCCCCAAACTCCCATAGCGGCCCCTGGGGTGCGTGGTATGCCAGCTCTATGTCAAGCTCCTCACTCAGACTTCGGATTTCTTCAGCCGATTCTGGATCAGACATTAAGTCGGCTTCCGGAATTGTGATGCCGTGCGATGTGGGCGAACGCCATTCCATCATATTGTACCCCTCAGCCACTGCTTCCTCAAAAATCGGGCGGAGAGGTTGTGGGTGCGGCTTAACTTGCTTGCTCCATTTTCGATTCGCTAGGGTCAAACTGTTGGGTAATCCTTTGTCATTCCAGCGAAGGCTGGAATCCAGTGGTTACAAACTTGTATTGCGTATATATATCTGTATGATGAACTGGTAAAATGACTGGATTCCAGCCTTCGCTGGAATGACAATTTGAGCGTGCCCCACCTATGAATGGGAGACGCTCGCATGAGAGGAGGTGAATAGTCACGAATTATTTACGTAGTATAGCCCTTGTGGGCGTCTTTTGCAACGGGGACAAGCTCCTATACTACGGGCGTTATATCCCCAAAACCTCAACTCTTTTCCGAAAATTCTATCGCGGAGGCATCTACAGTTCTGCCAGCGTTTCCTCGATATGGCTCAGAGCGACCCGAAGATCCGGAAGGGGATTATCGGCGTTCGGCTTATATTCCAGGCAGATCGTGCCCTGATATTCCCAGTCCAGCAGCAGTTTCAGCAATCCCTTCAGTTCAAGAGGCCCCTCGCCAACGATATACTCCACGTAATTCCCGCCGTCACCTTTGATGGGGTCTTTGTCCGGGTCCATATCCCGCAAATGTATGGCATGTATGCGATCTTTGAGTGCCTTCATCACATCAATTGGATTGAGAGGCAAACGCAAATAGTGCCCTGTGTCAACACAAAGTCCGATTCGTGGACTGTGCGGCTTCAATATCTTCCCAATAGTTTCAGCGTCGCTTAAGATGCCACCAGGCCCATGATTGTGCATTCCAATCCGCATGTCATATTCCTCAGCGAGCTTGTCCAGAATTCCAAGCCTGTTAACGCCCAGGCCGCCGGAAATAACGCTAGAGCCTAATCGCTTTGCCAGGTCAAAAACCGGACGCTGAACGTCAATATCAACCTCTGGCGGAAACTTGGGATTGAAAGTCTCCGCGTGAATATTATGTTTCTTGCACAACTCTACTGCCCGGTCTGCTTTATCCTGATCATCCGGGTTAAGCCCGCTTTTCCCCAGGTATCCCAACTCTATGTGTTTTAATCCGAGTTCAGCGATGCACGCGATCATTTCCGGCAATTCAAATTGTCTGAGCGTCCAGGCCTGCACACCAATTTTGAGTCCCCTGAATCTATCCATCTAATCCTTTCCTTCCTGTTTTTCCATTCTTTACCGATGCAGGCAGGATGCCTGCGCTCCCAGGTAAAAGCCTGTTCTCTGGGCAGTATCAGCTTTCCTCTATTTCCTGGCGGACGTTAAATTTGTTCATTGCGGAATTGATGCCGTCGCAGATCATCACCCTCAGAGCATCCGCAGCCATATATTCCGTTTGCTCGATTTGCTGACGCTCTCTATGTGTAAATCTGCCCAGAACATAGTCTATTGCTTCTGTTCTTTGATCCAGTTGGCCGATTCCAATGCGCAGCCGCGGAAAGAACTGGGTTCCCAGAGAGCTTATGATGGATTTCATCCCTCTATGACCACCGGCGCTGCCCCCGCGCCTTATCCGCAGGATTCCCAGATCCAGATTGAGGTCATCATATACTACATATAGATTGTCGAGTTGGATGCCGTAAGCTGATACTAACGAGGAGATGGCTACGCCGCTGGAATTCATGAAAGTCTGCGGCTTCGCCAGGATGAGGTCTTCTGTCCCCAGTTGCCCTTCCATTACCAGAGAGAGATTTTGCCGCCTTGCCTGACCTGCGCCGATTTCATTGCAGAACAGATCTATTACCTCAAAACCCACATTGTGCCTTGTGAGTTCATATTTCCTGCCCGGATTGCCTAAACCAACTATAAGCTTCAATTCTTCTACTCAAGCTCGAATGGGGAGATGGGCATTGATATATCAATGTGTCCCGCTATTGTTTTGGCTTCTTTGCCGCTGATCAATATCTGAACTTTTCGGACCTCTTCCGGAAAATTCGTAACCAGTGTATTCACAATTGACGAAATGGTTGCCAGTTCTCCGGTGGTTCCGCCGGGATGGTTTCGGGATATGGCGCGGGAGAAGTCTACATACGCGCATCCCTTTTCGTCCAGGAAGACCTCTCGTAAGGTCGTTCCATCCGGAATGGTTGGGATCAAATTTGCAGTGGGACCTCTGATCAACTGGGCGATTGTTAGCTTTATCTGTCCCAGAGTATTTGCAGCTTGACCTATGATACGTTTTTCAGCCACAAGTTCCGGTTCTTCAGCGCCCATAAAATAGAGGGATACTTCCGTGGAGGGTGATGCCTGCGCAAACACATCTCCGCGCATCAAGCTCACAGCGGCCAGCATACAGATGGTAAAAGATAGTAACTTATAATACATTGTCACATCTTGCTCATAGTTCCAAAGCTGATTTTGTCTTCCAGAATGGATTTAATAGTCAGTACGGAATCGCAGAGCGCCCGGGACACAGAGTCAATGAAATCCGACCGGGAGAGAATTACCATATCCTGTGGATTCGAGAGATACAATATCTCCACCAATACACCCGGCATGGAGAGGTTACTCATATCGGCAAGGGGAACTTCCTTCGTCTGCGCGCCTGACAATCCCGTTTTTTTTAGTCGATCTGCGATCTCCTTCGCCAGTTTCTTGCTCTGAGGCAGGAGTCGCTCCGCTTCTGACATCTTATCTGCCGTTGGCCTTGTCCGGCTATTATTGACGTATACTCTGAGGCCTCTGGAGCGTTGGGAAGGTGACCAGTTGAAATGGATACTCAAGTATATATGTCCACGGAGCTTGTTGGCAAAATTCACTCTTTCCGCTGACGTTATGGAAGTATCTACACTGCGAGTCAGATAGACATTCACGTCTTCCTTCGCCGTCAATAGCATCTTCATCTGCTGGGCTATTTTGAGGGTCAGTGCCTTCTCTTCCTCTATCATTCCCGTTTTACTTCTCGCCCCCACATCATATCCACCGTGGCCGGGGTCAATGATCACGCGAAATCCAGCCGATGAAAATTCAGGAGATATATCTATCTCTACTTTCTCTTCATCACTTGTTGCGAAGGATTCTCGACTGATATGCAATGTCCAGGCTTCGCGATCCAGCGTTATCTGCTTGTCAATTACAATGGGAAGTATTTCGGTGAGGAAATCTATAGGGATAGCAATCTTATCCGATATGGAAGCAGCGGGGTTGGGGAGGGTATATCCTTCATCATCTACCTTCAGTTGATTCTGCCCAAGGGTGAATACAATCCGCTTGCCTTTCATAGTAACGGTCATTCTTCCTCTAAACCGTTCATATTTGCTCGTACCACTGAAGAGGTTGGACACTTCTTCCAGCAGGACATACCTGTTGCCTTTATCTTCCAGAACTTTCAGCGAGGCAATCTCTTCGCCTTCAGCGTAAAACACTCGTAGCGGCGAAACTGCCGGCGTTGCGCTGGAAGCTATAAAAACCATCAGCAAGGATAGAAGTATAACGCTTCTTATGATGTTACTCCTCCTTCTTCTTCTTATCTTTCTTCTCCTCCTCTTCTTCCTCCCCTTCTTCAGGCTTCTCACCTATGACTTCTGGTTCCATGTCTTCCTCTTCCTCATCAACGGCTATTTCCTCTTCTTCTACCTCTTTAATGATAGTAGGAGCAGCGATGGTGATAACCATAATTGATGGATCATCAAGGATATTCATATCCCCCGCCAGCTCCATATCTCCGACGCGGATCTGGTCACCTACATCCAGCAATGATACGTCTACCTCTATACGTTCTGGAATATCTACCACCCGGCACTCTACCTGAAGTTCACGCAGCAGAAACTCCTGAACGCCGCCTTCAATAACGCCAAGAGCTGTACCTATAGCGACAATGGGGACACGAGCAATGAGCCGTTCCTCCAGGGAGACACGAATAAAATCTGCATGTACTAACCGTCTGCTCACCGGATGAATCTGGACTTCCTTAAGCATGACAGTTTCAGTCTCATCTTTGCCCAATTCCATGTTGATGATCACATTTTCTACGCCTGACCCTAAGAAATTACGTAATGCTCGTTCAGGTAATTGGATAGCTTCTGATGGTAATCCGTGCCCATAGACAATTGCTGGAATCTGTCCAGCTCTTCGCGCCGATCGCGCTGCACCTTTACCTCTGCCTTCTCTCGTCTGTGCTTTCAATCTCGCTTGTTCCATTTTTTCACAGCCCAATTATCAGGGCAGTTTCCTCCTTCATTCTAAGAATATGAGAATCCATTTTCCTTCTGATGGTTCTTTGATATATTTGACCTACTTCATGCTTTTTAAGGAAGTGTTGGCTTGCTGCGCAACTCACCTAAATTCGCATCGTAAGTGTATCATATTAGCGACGTGTTGTCAATACGTAGAGAAAAAATAAACGATTTGACCAAACGGTTTCTATCCATTATACTATGGTAACCTGAAAAAGGATACGCCGAATTTAGTATAGTGTCGGGACTGAGGAGATTGGGACGGTATAAATGAATAATGCACTAATCGAGGGGATATAGAAATGACACTAGAGCAAACACAAGACCGTGAAACTGTGCGTGAATTGGCTCGGAAGGTTGTCGAGTTGGCTTCCAGCAACGAATATGAATCCCGGCGCAAGAGATGGCGGGATGTGAATGCGTTACGCAGGCCTGATAGATTCCCCGTGTGGTGCAGACCTGTAGGCGCATGGCCGGAACTGCTTCCAGAAGAAAGCCTGACATGCGTTGATCCCTTCTATCGCGGGATCGAACGCACGTTTCGGCGGAACCTCGTCAAGCACGAAATAGGCGATGATACGATTTTTGAACCCTGGTGGGGTGTGGGCGCTGTATTTGATCTCGATACCCGGAGTGTCTGGGGAGTTCACATCGGGCGGATTCCTGCTCCCAGCGCCGGCGGCTCGTGGAAATTCGATCCGCCGCTCAAATCAGAGGACGATTTCGATCGGCTGACTCTCCCCACTTATACGTATAACGAAGCCAAAACACAGGCAAACCTGTCGCGGATGCAGGAAGCCCTGGGCGACGCGATGGAAGTCCGTCTTACCTGCGGTGTACCGCTGGGCGCGGGACTGGGCGGGATGGCTGCTAACCTCCGAGGGCTGGAGCAGTTGATGTATGACATGATGGATAGACCCGATCTGGTACATCGGTTGATGAAACATCTGCAGAAAGGTGTTTTGCAGGCACAGAAAGCTGTTGCGGAAACAGGACTGCTCACTCTCAACAACACTGGCCCCATGTTTTGCAGCGACGCGCCTCGCGACGATGCGCAGCCAGGTAATATTTCGCTTTCCGATCTGTGGCTTCATACCGAAAGTCAGGAGTTTCAGGAGGTCTCGCCGGCGATGTGGGAAGAATTTCTTCTATCATATCAGATTCCCATCCTCTCCCAGTTCTGGCTGGCCAGCTACGGATGTTGCGAGAACCTGACCCGCAAACTCAACGGCGTGCTGAAGATTCCAAATCTGCGGATCTTTGTATGTTCCGCGTGGACGGACCTGCGAAAAGTGGTTGACGCTGTGGGCGACCGATACACTATTATGTGGCGGGAAAAGGCCTCGGAAATCGTGTTCGCGGACGATATTACGCCTATCAGAAAAAATCAGGAAGAAGCGATGCGCATTGCACAAGGCTGCCGCGTTCAGATAGTTCTGCGCGAATTGCAGACACTCAACGGCAGACCGGAGCGCCTCAAAGATTGGGCCAGATCCGCGAAAGAAGTAGCGGCAAAGTTCGCATGAGGATTTGTCATTCCAGCGAAGGCTGGAATCCAGTCTACCAAAGGAATGCCCTTTCTGGATTCCAGCCTTCGCTGGAATGACAAGCATTCTCATATCGAAGGCCGCTTTTATCATTTCATCTATACAGGGGAGGGTTAAGGCGATAGGTGTCTCCGTTATGATATTGATTTTTCTGGCTCTTCCGGCTTAAGTGGGGTAACAAAATCTGAGACCTCAGGAGCGGGACAGGAATGTCCCGCCTATCGGTGGTTTGGCTATCTCTCGCGACGATAGTCGGGACATTCCTGTCCCGATTGCCACCGATTACCCCACTTAACCCCGAAGAACCATTTTTCTTTACCTTAACACCAGAATTGCAGGGCTCCAGGGGTCAAGCTCCACTGTCACCCGATCGGTTACGCCGAGGTCTTCTCCTGTACGCAGATTCGTTACCTGTGATTTTTCCGCAAGGATAACCTGCACACGCGCGACCTTTTCCAGATTTTCATTGTCCCGATAGCCGATAGCGCCCAGTGAGTCGGCATCAGCCTCAATGTTGCATATCAGGGCGACGTAGCTCGCGTCGTCGCCGCTGTAGCGCAAGACTTCCACGCACTTAGCGGGCTGATTATCCGCTGTGTTGAGCACTTTCACATCGGCCTCAATGCCTGCCTCTTTCAGTAGTCCGCGGAAGCAATCCCGGTAGTTTTCTCCGCCGGGTGGAGTCCGGCGATAATCGCCATATTCGTGCATATCCAGATTGAGATACACAGCGCGCCCTTTGCCTACGCGGTTTTCGATGACAGCCGAAGCGTTGTCATTGGTGTATTGTGCCTCGCCTGTTGTCACGGTGATGTCGGGTTCGTATGCTTGCAGTGGCATAGAGCCGGCGATGGTCGTTGGTAGCGTTCCCGCCTCGCCTTTTGCTCTCCAATTTACTCCACTCCGTTTGATCCCGAATAATTCGTCCAGTTGTCCCTGCGGCAGCCGCTTACAGTGCTCGTCCATAGTCGCAGTCATATTATCGGCGATGACTGTGCCCCCAGCGCGGACAAAATTCTCGATCTGCGAACATTCTTCCTCTGACATGGCAACGGATTGAGGCAGAAGCAAGACCTTGTAGTCGCCTTTGAGAAGCTCACCGTCTTCGATCTGCTCGTAGGATACGAAGTTATATTGCAAACCCAGATCTTCCACCACGCGGATAAAACTGTCCCGAACGGGGACAAGACGCGAGTGCTTGGCCTCGTATGAGGAAAAACGGCGCGGCCAGGTATTCCCATCCTGCCGCGAGTCGAACATCCAGTGAGCGCGGATACTCGCCTGCGAGTAGTGGATCGCTATACGATCATCCTGCCGCTGTAGCTTAAAGAGAGTTGGCGCGATGGATTTCAACTCCGCGAATATCTTCGCCAGCCCTTTCCCGCGTTCTGTTATCGGCATTCCATCCTCGGTTTTAGCAATGCAGCGGCTTTTGTCGTCGTCCCAGATTATGCAGCCGCGATCCCCATGCAGAAGCAGCCACCAGAGTCTACGCCGAATTCGCGGCAGATCGCTGCCAAATACCGTTCCCACCACCGGAGCGTTTGCCGGGAGGAAAGAGCGGAAAATCTCACGACTGCCAGCGATGTTGTAGGGTTCCACCCAGTCCACTACCTGAGACAGCCGCCACAGGTCATACCCACCCCAGGCGTTGGGCATCTGCGTTCCTTCGATACCCACTGCCGTGTCTGGATCAAGTTCGCGGATGAACCCGCGCAGGCGATCCAGCGTCTGAGAGAACGTAATATCCATGAAAGCGCGGTGATCCGCCCAGGGAGCGTAGTTTTCCAGTTTTTCAGCTTCTAACGCTGCGCGTTCACGATCTTTGGTCTCGTAGGTGGTCATGGGTTCTACGTCATCCCACGTGGAGAAATCCGTCTCCCACTCCTGATTCAGAGCGTCCAGCGAACCGTATTCCGACTGAAGCCACTGGCGAAACGCGGTAAGCGTGTGCGGGCCGAAGCAGTAATCCATAGGTGAGGCGAAAGACCCAATGGATAGCTCATCCTGGAGGTCGTAAAGCAGTGGCTTATGCTGGACATTGGGACGCACCAGATTTTGCAGATAGGGCTTTACCTCATTCCAGAACGCCGGGTCGTGAAAGCATGGCTCGCGCACCAGGAATTTCTTGTCTTGCGTGGTTGTATAGCCCTCAAAATCTTTCTTGTAGATTTTATTTCGTGAGTGAAGATAGGCCAGTTGTGGGACCAGGTTCTCCACATAAAAGTTAATATCATTCTGGACGAAATCAATGGCATCCCGGCCGCGGTAGCATTCCTCGCCGGTACATTCCATTTCCTTCAACCGCTGGAACCAGAGAGACAGGTCTTTAGGGCTGCCGGTACTCCACATGATGGCGTGATAGGTATCCCATCCCCGCCAGGGCTGGTTTTCAGAGTGTGTTTCCGCCCCCGCTGCTCCTTCAACTCCGGTCAAGACGACGGCTAATAGTGCAATTTGCCATGCGTTCATTTTAGTCTCCTCCTGAAATAGAAATCACGAATAACTTGACTTTGCTATATTAGATCACGATCCAGTCGTAGCCCAACTTTCTAAGTTGGCAATCCGGGAATCCGGTGTTGGAAACCAAGATAGAATCTTGGGCTACAGATAAATGTGACAAGGTCAAGATAACACGAATGCAAAAAAATCCAAATCTATTCTATCACAAATCAGCTATTTGTCCAGCAGGAATTTCCCGGATATTTCTGTATTGCAGAAATTCAAGCCCTCTGCTATACTTCCCAGAAGAAGCTATACAACACAAACGCAAACTTGAGGAGGATCATTATGGGTAAACCCAAACTTCTATATATTCCCACTGGCAGCCACACAAAAAAGGTGTTCAGAGAGGAGACGTACCAGCGTATGCTGGAACGTTTCGACGTGAAGGTGAACGGCACCGAAACTAACTACACCGCCGAGCGGGTGGCGGAAGAGATCAAGGGATTCGATGGCCTGGTAACGGGATGGGGCACGCCGCATCTGGATGAAGCAATTTTTAAGAACGCTGATAAACTCAGGATAATAGCCCATTCCGCCGGGTCAGTTAAGGGATTTCTTAGAGATGTTGCGGAAAAGTATATCGTCCCGCGCGGTATCTGTGTCTTCAGCGCCAATGGAGCCATTGCTTATAACGTGGCGGAAGCTACCGTCGGTCTGCTGATTATGACGTGCAGGCAGTTCATGGACCACGCACTTGCTATCCGCGAAAGAGGACTATGGAAGAGTGATGTCCCTTCCACCGGAAAATACCTGACCGGCAGCACTGTGGGTATTGTATCAGCCAGCAAAGTTGGCCGCGAGGTCATAGCTCTCCTGAAGCCTTTCAAGGTGAAAATACTTGTCTACGATCCCTATCTAGCGGATTGGGATGCCGGCAGAATGGACGTGGAAAAAGTCGAGTTGGATGATCTGTTCGCCCGTTCGGATTTCGTCTCCCTGCACGCGCCTTCTATACCCGAAACGAAAAATATGGTGGGCGAAAAGCAGCTTAAGCTATTGCAGGACGGCGCGACGCTGGTGAATACCTCCCGCGGGTCAGTAATTGATCACGACGCGCTCCTGGCGGAACTTCAGACAGGACGGATTATGGCAGCCCTGGATGTTACTACTCCTGAACCACCGCCGCCAGACAGTCCTATCAGGAAGCTCACTAACGTCATAATTACCCCTCATGTGTCCGGTGCGGGAGATTATGGATACTATATGATCGGCACGACAACTCTGAAGGCGCTGGAGGACTTCTTCGCAGGAAAGCCGGTGGAAGGAACTGTGGACTTTTCCAGATTTGCTAAACTGGCGTAGATTTGTAATGGATGTGAGGATGAGGAAATGGCAGATTTGCACGACAAAGATTGGGAATCACTGACCATGTCTCGCAGGAAGTTTATACAATCAGGCGCACTGTTCATAGGATTAGCGGCTATCGGTGCGCCGGGTTGCGATAACGAAACGCAGACAGAGGCAAGAGATAATATCACTGTCGGCATGTTAACCGACGTTCACTACGCAGATAGGGAAGTGGCGGGCACGCGCTACTACCGTGAATCGCTTGCCAAAGTTGAGCAGGCCATCATGGAGTTTAACTCCGTCAAGGCAGACTTTGTTATAGAGTTGGGCGATTACGTGGATAAGGGTGAGTCATTGGCGGCGGAAACGGCATATCTTGAGCAGATTGAGCGCGAGTATGAGAAATTCGATGGGGAGAGACATTACGTCCTGGGGAACCACGATCTGGCTACATTTTCCAAGGAGCAGTTCATTAATGGTTGTGGTGCAAGGGAAAACTATTACTCCTTTGACAAAGAGCGTTTCCATCTTGTCGTCCTTGACGCCTGCTACAATGAGGATGAGTCGGACTACAATGCTGGAAACTTCGACTGGAAGGAATCCTATATCCCCGCCGCAGAGCAGGAATGGCTCGAAGCAGACCTTCAGGCAACGGATAAGAAAACAATCGTGTTCGTGCACCAGAGACTGGACGATGACAACGCCTCTACCGGTGTCAAAAATGCGTCGCCAGTGCGAGAGATTCTGGAGCAATCCGGAAAAGTGCTGGCGGTGTTTCAAGGGCACCACCATAGTGGAGGATACGATAATATAAACGGTATTCATTATTGCACATTGCAGGCGCTGGTGGAACAGTCTGGCCTGGAAAATAATTCCTATTCAGTAGTTCAGATCTGGCTTGATGGTTCCATCGAGATCAAAGGATTTGGGAAGCAGAAAAGTCAGGAGCTGCCTCCACCAGAGTAGTCGAATACCGGATTTTAATATCAAATATCAAGTGCTTGACCAGATTAGTTTTTGGGTTAGCAACGGTTTTCTTGATCACCCCCATCCTAACCTTCCCCCGTCAAGGGGGAAGGAACTGATGGTTTTCCCGAACACAGGTTTTTAATGAGAAACAGATGCTCCTGGTCAAGCCCGAAATCCCTTCCCCCTTGACGGGGGAAGGTTAGGATGGGGGTGATCTATAAGATAGAGTTAATTTTGACCAAGCACTAATATCCAGCATCAAAAATTATGTTCAGAAGATTCAGTATTCAGAGCAAAATAGTGTTTCCATTCACGCTCCTGTTCACTGTGGTGATAGTAGTTACGTCACTGATAACTATAGCCATAGTCTCCAGACGGATGGACGAGAGGATCGAGGGGCAGATGGAGCACATGGCGGAGGCTATCTCGATCATGGGCGGTTTCCTCCTGAGCGACGATTTTCTGGATAAAATAAGGATAAGGGAACTGGTAGGCGCTGATATAATTGCCTATAAAAGCAACGGCAAGGTGGCAGCGACCACAATGAACCGGGGCGAAGTGGGGGAGGCGATGGCCGTTGTGAAATCATCGGAAGTTGAGCAGATACTCGCTACGCCGGACAGTGAACCAGTGATCAGGAATATTCGCTATCAGGATCAGCCGCACAAGGTCATATATCGCAGGTTGGGAACATCAGACGAGTATACCATACTTTCGCTTATTGTCTCCACAGCGGATATTGCGCAGGCAAAGCGGCGGTCTGCCATAACTATCGGCCTGGTTGCTGTGTCGGGCATACTGCTGGTCGCTATCGTGGGGAGTGTAATAGCAGGCAGCATCACCGCGCCGGTGAAGCAGTTGGTGGGAATAACGGAGCAGATCGCTGCTGGCGATCTGACAGCGGAGGCAACAGTAAAAACGCGTGATGAGATTGGAACTCTGGCGAATTCCTTCAACCAGATGACCCGGGATCTGAAGGCATCCAGAGATAAGTTAGTACAGTCAGAAAAACTGGCGGCTGTGGGACAGTTAGCTGCGGGGATCGCTCACGAGATAAGAAATCCATTGACCTCTATCAAGATGATAGTTCAGCTTCTGGGAAGGCGGCTTAAAGAGGACGAAGCGGGACGAGAATCGGTGCAGGCCGTATTAGATGAGATAAACAGACTTGAGGTGATCATTAACGGTCTGCTGGATCTCACGCGTCCCATGGAACTTGTGCTGAAGTCAATCAATGTGGCGGATGTCATAAACGATGTTCTCAAGTTCATGGAGCCGGATATTCGTCACAGGAAGATCGAACTTGTCAAGCAAGTGGATGAAACGCTTCCGGAGGCAATGCTGGACGCGGACAGAGTGAAGCAGGTGTTTATGAACGTGATCCTGAATTCCATGCAGGCCATGCCGGAAGGTGGAGAGCTAACCATCAACTGCCATCATGACAGCGAATCCGGCGCGGTGCAGGTGGAGATCTCGGACACAGGGATCGGTATGTCGCAGGAAGTCCTTGCACATGCCTTTGAGCCATTTTTCTCCGTCAGATCCGATGGCACTGGTCTGGGATTAGCTAACGTCAAAAAGATTATGGAACTGCACGGTGGAAATATCCTTATAGAAAGCGAAGAGGGACAGGGAACAAAGGTGACTATTAAATTCGAGGTTTCATCATGAGCAAAATTCTGGTAGCGGACGACGAAGAGAAAGTATGCTGGGCGTTTGAGCAGTTCCTGAAAGAGGAGGGACACACCCCACTGATAGCCAGCAACGCGCAGGAAGCGCTGGAGAAAATGACTCAGGAGAAGCCAGACCTGATCATCATGGACATCCAGATGCCCGGTCAATTGAATGGCTTGGAAGCCCTGACCGAAATGAGAAAACTCGATCCGGAGGCCTATATCATCATAATGACTGCGCACGGTAATATGCAAACCGCCATCGAAGCCATGCGGTCTGGCGCATACGATTACATAACTAAGCCGCCGGATCTGGATCAGTTGAGCGTGGTTATCCAGAGAGCTTTGGAGTCGCAGAAACTGAGCAGAGACCTGACGCTCCTGCGCTCGGAAGTTATGGGCAAATATCAGAAAGAGAATATCGTCGGGAAGAGCCAGCAGATGCAGGACGTATACAAGCTCATCGGAACTCTGACCACAAACGATATTACTGTTTTGATTGAGGGAGAGACAGGCGTTGGAAAGGAACTGGTGGCTAAAGCCATCCACTACAATAGCTCCAGACGCGACAAACCCTTCATTACTGTCACCTGCGCTGCCCTGACAGAAACGCTGCTGGAAAGTGAACTCTTCGGTCATGAGAAGGGCGCTTTTACCGGAGCGATAAGTCAGAAACAGGGCAAGTTCGAGGTAGTCCAGGACGGAACGCTGTTTCTGGACGAGATCGGCGATATATCTCCCAGCATACAAACGAAACTGCTGCGCGTATTAGATGACCGGGAATTTGAGCGCGTGGGAAGCAACAGAATTCTGAGGATGTCCGCCCGCGTTATAGCGGCTACGAACAGGGATATGGAAGAGGCAGTGCAGGAGGATCAGTTCAGAGAAGACTTATATTATCGGCTCAAAGTTGTGTCCGTCCATATCCCGCCGCTGCGCCAGCGTAAAGAGGACATCCCGCTTCTTGTGCGGCATTTTATGGAAGTGTCCAACCAGGAACTCAACAGACAGATAAAGGGCGTCGAACCGCGTGCGATGGAGCTATTGCTGGATCATAGCTGGCCCGGCAATGTTCGCGAGCTGGAAAACGCTATCAAAAGCTCGGCTGTGCTGTGCAGGGGAGATGTGATCCTCCCCGAACACCTGCCATCAAAGATCACGCGGATCTCGCAGAAGCCCATCTATGCCGCCCTGGAAGATGCACTGGGAGAGATCTACAGAGAAAAAGTCCAGTCAGGCACACCCACCCCATACGAGCAAATAACAGAATATATCGACGAGTTTCTTGTGGAGATGGCTCTCCAGCAAGTGGATCAGAACCAGGTCAAAGCCGCCGAACTGCTGGGCATAAGCCGCACTACACTCCGTAAGAAAATGAAGACTTGAGGATCGCCAGGATATTTACCCGCCCCTACCAAGGCTTTGCTTTTCTAACTGAAAAACTCGTAACATGATTGTCATTTCTGAAAATCCTGAAACACTGATTATACCTGCGTTTAGCCGGGGGCAAAAGTTCAACAAAAGTTTAACAAAAGTAGGCCAAAAGTAGGCCAAAAGTTTACCACTTTTTAGTTTTTTTCGTCCACAATCGTCCCAACTCTGGATACAATCTCAAGATATGGCAGCAATGATCCATCAATTGCGTTCTCGTTTGATAGGTCAACTTCTGTCTCATCACGAATGGTTTTCAATAAACTTATGTATATTCTCATTTTACTTGCCATTGGCATCTGGGAAATATCCTGTTCTTCCAGATCGTCCTCGAGTTTATCAAGGAGACCTGATAGACGCTCAAGGCGATTTTTTTTGGTCAGTCTAAACTGCTCTTTTATTAACTCAAGCTCATTTTCCTTTATTAATTGGAGCTGATCTCCAAATTTTTTCGCCCATTTTACCTGTGTTTGTCGGGAAACACCGATTCTTTTTGCTATCTTGCGATAGCTGAGTCCGCATGCTCGTAATGCGATCCATACATCATGTAATTCTGTTTTTGCCATTTTCATGTGTCCTTTTTTGTGCATCACAGGTGAGTTTCAGCAATGCTATGAAGTTTCCTGGTGCATAAATCGAAAAAGTTCAGCAGGAGCTTCGCCCTCCCAAATGGTATAACCACGAATTAACACGGATTCTCAGAGAAAATCCAAACTGATACGAGTTTTTCAGTTAGAGAAGTAGAACGTGCAGCTTGCTCGTCCAGAAATGCTAATCGAGTTCCGGAACAAGCTGGCAGCATGTTCTACTCATAAACAAGCCAGCGACATGTTCTACTCAGCAGATTTCGCCCGTAACTGAAAAACTCGTATAGCTATGCTATTTCAGCCGTCCTTACAGGACTCAGTTTTTTGTTAGAATCCGTTACCCAGCGATGAATCACTGGGCTA
>SDBT01004210.1_pt1 | contig 24521 bp, 16 predicted proteins | sample 2277101 | NCBI WGS metagenome assembly SDBT01 (sample SAMN10404973, study PRJNA504765) | marine sediment metagenome | isolation source: marine sediment core GS10_PC15, 103 cmbsf | place: Arctic Ocean: Southern Knipovich Ridge | collected 2010 | reverse complement strand
AAACAATGGACGTAAACCATGGGAGATCCTCCTGGAATGTTTCCGCAAAGTTTCTTGTATGGGTCCCCATTATACAGCATATAGCGCACATAAAACTACACAAAACTTTTGGCTACTTACTTATAACACTGTAACTATATTTTCTCATTCCCAATGTCACCTTTTTGCCATTTGTTGTGTCATAACAGATGAAGGCTGATAGACATTTTTGGAAATAACACGATAATACAAATTTTATGAATTATTTGACTTTTGTGCTATGACTGGATTCCAGCCTTCGCTGGAATGACAGACCCGCGCAATGTCATTCCAGCGAAGGCTGGAATCCAGACTAAACAATCCACTATTTCCAATAATGTCTAATAAATCATATAAGATCGAGCGTTTGTGACCTTTTCCCTTAGTGCCTTAGCGACTTAGTGGCTTTGTGTTAGGATACCACAAAATGCCCAGGGAGAGCAATACGTGCGAACGGAAGACGGATATATCATCTACAAATGCCTCAACGGAGAGCCGGAAGCGTTTGGCTTTCTCGTGGACAAATACAAGGCGAGTATATATGCGTTCGCCTACACCAAACTCCGGGACTTCCGCGATGCCGAGGATGTGACTCAGGATGTGCTCATCAAGGCATATCAGAAGCTGAACACGCTGAAGCGATGGGACAGCGTCCTCTCATGGCTTTATGCTATCACCAACAATCAATGTAAAAATCTGATGCGATCTCAGCACAAACGTCCCGACCGTGAGTTCATCGAAGATCGAGATACTGCGGATTTGGTGAAACCTTCAATGGATTCCCATCGCGAGAGCATGGCGCTGGAATCTATCCGCGAGGCATTGGATTTATTACCTGACATCTACAGCCAGGTATTGACGCTCCATTATTTTGGTGGTATGACCTGCAAGGAGATCGCCACCTTCCTCCGCACGTCCCCTGGCGCTGTAAAGAAGCGGCTGAGTAGAGCGCGATCGCAGTTGAGAGAGGAGATACTTGCTATGATGAGCACAACCTACAGCCGGCAGAAGTTAGGCACAGCCTTTACATTCCGCATGGTGGAGATAGTGAAGCGGATAAAGATTAGCCCGGCTCCGAATACACGCTGGCTGCCCTGGGGGTTATCATTGGGAACAGGGATCGTTCTCACGGTATTGAGCTTTTTCCCACAGTTATTCCCGTCGATTAACATCACCGCTGATTCCCTCGCTCCATCGCTTCCGGGCGAGGTAAGAGTGTCAGATACCGGCGAGATACCTATAGATATATTAAAGACTTCGGAAATACCGTTCCTCGCCAGCCAGCAAGGCGCTAACGGTGAGGGTGTCAATACCCCGGATCCGCAAAATGCCATCTTCCTGGCTCCCCGGGCCGAGGGTGACAAGTGGACGCAGAAAGCCGATATGCCAACTGGAAGGCATGGCTTGTCAACCGCCGTAGTGAATGGGAAAATCTATGCCATGGGCGGAAGTGCGGACGGAGTCACTAGTCTTCCGACACTAGAAGAATATGATCCGTCAACGGACAAATGGGCAAAGATGGCTGATATGCCTACCCCAAGATTCTGTCCATCCACCAGCGTGGTGAATGGAAAAATCTATATTATGGGTGGACAAGGACAAGGCTCTACTGTGGTCTCGATAGTAGAAGAATATGATCCGGCGACAGATAAATGGACAAGGAAAGCTGATATGCCAACCGCGAGAGTCGGTTTATCTGCTAGTGCGGTGAATGGAAAAATCTACGCAATTGGTGGTGCGTCGGCTTGGAGTGGTCCTTTTCTTTCGGCAGTAGAAGAATATGATCCGGTGAAGGATGAATGGACAAAGATGACCGATATGCCTACTCCAAGAATTTATCTATCCACCAGCGTGTTGAATGGCAAGATTTATGCCATCGGGGGAACTCATCAGATGAATGCCGCCAATAATTATAATGCTCTTCCGACAGTGGAAGAATATGATCCGGTGAAGGACAAATGGGCAAAAATGGCTGATATGCCAGTTGCAAGATGTGGTTGCTTCGCCAGTGTAGTGAATGGAAGGATATATTTAGCAGGAGGAGGCGATCGTCAGGCCTTTAACCCGACATTAGAGGAGTATGATCCAGCGACAGGTATCTGGACTCAGAAAGCAGATATGCTAACCCCAAGGGTCTGGGCCTCCGCCAGTGTAGTAAATGGGAAAATCTATGTCATTGGGGGATCAAGCGGGGCAACCGGGGGTTCCACAGTGGAAGAATACACTCCCGAGGATTTGGGTCAGCAAGGCTCTGTCTCCCCGACTGGCAAACTACCAGCGAAATGGGGGAAGTTGCGGACAGAATTCGCCTCGACCAGACTCCCTGACTAACTGAAATCTGCCTATATGTTGCTATGGCAATGACAACATTTTTATCCCCTTGGGAGCGCAGGTATCCTGTCTGCAGCAAGATATAATGCAGACAAGATGCCTGCGCTCCCAAAATAGCTTCAGCGACGATGGAGTTCCCAACTCCCCCCGACATTCCAGAAAGCTCCCAACACTGAATCCCATAGCGTCTGTTCTTTTGTCTATCCAGTTGCCATCCACCACTCTCAACCTCCCAGTTCTCACCATCACCATGCTCTCTACTGAGTATTATGCCTGCCGGGAACAAGAATTCTGCCTGAGTTCAGATATTGACATTCAATTCCGCTTCTGATATAGTAAACGTATGATAATACGACTTTTTCAGTTATGAGTAGAACGAGGCTGCCAGCCCGTTGTAAAACGTGCCGCCGGCTCGTCCAGCGGAGCAAGTTGGCAGCGTTCTCTACGGAAACGGGCTGGTAGCCTCGTTCTACCGGGCAAGTTCCACCCGTAACTGAAAAACTCGTATGATAAGATAATCGCGAAGGAGATATAGCCGTGCTCAGGCGGAGAGACAAGGAAAAATATGGTAATATAGTACCTCGCAGGAAGACGGGTCGGAGGACAGATCCGCCGGTGAGATACGTCGCGCCCTGGGAGCAATCTGCAGTGGAGTGGAAGGCTCCTACGGAAAACCAGTTCAGGCCGTCATCGCTGGATCAGTTCATCGGTCAGGAGCGGCATGTTCGGCGTTTGCGGATCACCATCACCTCTTCCCGTAAGCAATCCGTGGCGCTCCCACACATGGCATTCGTATCGCCTCCCGGTATGGGCAAAACTACGTTGGCTTTTCTCGTGGCGAAGGAGATGGGCGGCGGCTTTATTCCCACCACTGGCTCTGCTATGCGATCTATGCCGGAGGTATATAAGAAGATACAGGGATTGCGCGGCGGCGTACTTTTTGTGGACGAAGCGCATGACCTTGCCCGGGCAAGAGATGTTCCCATTATCAGCGCGCTTCTGCCGCTTCTGGAGGATTTTGTCTGCTATCTCCCGCAAGGCAGGCTGGGCGTACAGCCTTTCACTATCATCCTCGCTACCACCCGATACGGCCAGCTAGATCCCGCCCTGCGCTCGCGTATGGGAATACCATACGATCTGGACCCCTACAATAAACATGAGCTATCCAGCATCGTCACCAACCTTCAGAGCAAATTGAACTGCCGGATAGATGCCGAAGCTACTGAGATGATAGCTGTCAGGTCACGAGGTCAGCCACGCACGGCAGTAAATATTACCAGAGAGTGTCACAACTACGCGATAGCGACCGGCGCAGACCAGTTGGGCAGAGACGAAGTGCTTGCCACGTGCGAACTCCTGCGGATCGATGAATTCGGTCTGATGGAAAATGACAGGAGGATACTGAATCTGTTATCCAACGGCCCCGTGTCGCTGTCGGGATGCGCCAGCTATCTGGGGATGGACAGGAAATCGTTTGAGAATACCATCGAGGACTTCCTATTCCGGGAAGGCTATATCACACGCGGCAGCAGAGGCAGGGACATCACCGAAAATGGCATGGAAATCCTGGCCAGTATAGGCCAATATCCAGAAAATTATACCTGAAACCATAAGGAGAGAATATCATGAGATCCATCATAGTTGCGCTGTCAATTGTATTTATAATTGCAGCGATTTCAGACGCAAAAGCAGATTGGATGTTTATCAGTGAGGCGGAGATTGCGGCAGAATGGCAGGGCGGATCACTGGAAACAGATGAGGAGTTTGTCAAACAGGGAGAGGGATCCATCAAATGGGAACATGCCGTAAATACAAGTGTCAGAGCTACGGCTATTCCCACAGACTGGTCAGAATATACCCATTTCTCCATGTCCATCTATTCTGAACAGATTACGGACTCAGAATTTGTTGCTATCATAGAGTCTCCAAATCCAGCCGTAGAAGGAATGGATTACTGGAAGATCGCTATTAATCCAGATATCAACAATAGGATAAAGATAGATTGGGAGGAGAGTTGGCAGGATTTCAAAGATATAGCTTTTGCCGACATGGCGGTGGTGCGACAGCCACTGGGATTTGACCAGATCTCTCAGATACAGTTCAGCGCAACGTGGGATAACCAGATACCTGACCCCAACGCCGTCTTATACATCGACGATATATACGTGACAGATGGCACTCCGAGACCAGAGGAAAACATAGTAGACCCAAGAGCAGTGAATCCAAAAACAGCACTCACCACAGCCTGGGGCAAGCTGAAGATAACATATTGATCCCTTGAAATGGAGCGTGAGAGGCAAGAAGAGATGAGGAAAATCAGGATAGTCGCTCTGGGTGATTCCATCACAAAAGGCACATGCAGCGGTGTGCCGGAGGAGGAGACATTCAGGCGTTTGCTGCAAGCGGATTTGACCCAGACGGCCGGATGTGGCGTGGAAGTCTTTAACGCCGGCGTGGATGGCGATATAACCACTACAGCCATCCACCGACTGGAACCGGACGTTTTACGGCAAAGCCCCGATTACGTCACCATAATGTTCGGTGTCAACGACGCGGGGTATTATCGTCCTGCCACCGATTCAATGGCAGATACGCCGCGGGTAACGGCGGAGGATTTCAGGAGCAATCTGGATACCATTATCCGAGCGGTTCAGGAGATCGGTGCAAGGCCGGTGTTGGTGACGCCTGTGCCCATGAATCCATCATACGCCCAAAGAGATTTCCCCGCCTACGTGGAAAATGGCCTGAACTATCTGGTGGATGAATATTCCGACATAATACGAGACCTGTCCTCGCTAACTGGACTCCCGCTTATCGACGTGCATCAGGCTTTCAGCGCCGATCCGGACACGGAAAAACTCGTCCCGGATGGCATACACCCGAATAAAGACGGACATCGCTTCATAGCGGATATTCTTGTGAGAGAGTTTGCGGACATCCTGAAATCCAGCGAAGAATAGCCCACAGCTTCCGTTTTGCTATACCAATTCCGGCATGGTTCACAATTGTGGTAACACTTTTGAATATGATATATGTTGTTCCATCGAAAATCCCCCCAGCCCCCTTTTCAAGGAGGAGCTATAACCCCTTGAATAGAGTAGGTCTGCTGCTCATCACTGTAGAGCGAATGTAGAGCAGACTTCCTACTCCCCCTTGAAAAGGGGGCTGGGGGGATTTTCGACACATTTTTCTGCGACTAAAATCACCTCCACCATGCCTCGGACGGAATTGGTCACATAGAGCTTTTCAGCTCCCAAAATATCACTTTTAAGTAGCACTTTTTCCTCAATGGGAAAGCCCTTCTCAAACAGATGGCGTCTGAAGACACCGTCTAGCAGACCGCATTTGAGCGCCGGTGTGTAGAATTTGCCGCTGTTTTCTATGATTACATTTGAGATGGCTCCCTCCGTAACCTCGCCTCTGCGGTTTAGAAATAGAAAGTCATAATATCCTTCATCCCGCGCCTTCTGGAATTCCCGATTGTATAGTTCCCTGTTGGTGGTTTTGTGGTACAGGAATCTATTGCCCTGGTCTGTTTTCACAGTTGAGAAGGTCACCCGTTTGGGTACGGAGTCTGTGTCATTCAGTTCTGACGAAGCCACCGTAATATCACCATTTCTGTGCAATAGCAGCCTCACTCTATACTTCCCTTGCTCCCGAAATTTTTCTCCTTCAACAGTGAGGGTCTGAATAACCTGATCCCGATTATAGCCGAACTGGAAATACTCAGCCGATTCCCCCAATCTCCTGAGATGCAAATCCAGTAGATAGAACTCGCCATCCTGCCACAGCATGGTCTCAATCAACTGAAAATCGGTGTGTTCGGAGGTTAGAAAATCGGCTTTCAGCAAGCACTCGTCATACTCGGACTGCGGATCTGAATCGTAGACTATGCCGCTGCCAATGCCCATCTCTCCGCGCCCTTCGACTTTATCCAGCACGACCGTCCTGATGGCTACGCTGAAAACGCTGGTGTTGTCCGGCGAAATATATCCTATGCTGCCGGTGTAAACTCCGCGCGGCTCCTTCTCCATCCTGTCTATGATGCGCATGGTGTTTATCTTCGGCGCGCCAGTTACCGAGCCGCAGGGGAACATGCTCTTGAAAAATTTAAACCAGTTTACGTCTGGATTTAACTCGGATCGAACCGTCGATGTCATCTGGAATAGTGTCTCGTATTTTTCTATTTCATACAACTTGTCAACCCTGACACTGCCAGTTCTGGATATTCTGCCAAGATCGTTGCGAAGCAGATCGACGATCATGATGTTCTCGGCTCTGTTCTTTATGGAATGGTGTAATTCTTCCGCCTTGAGGACATCATCAGCGTTGTTGATACCGCGCTCAATGGTTCCCTTCATAGGCTTTACGGACACATGCTCCCCGTTCCTCTGAAAGAACAACTCCGGCGATAATGATAGAATATCCCTGTCCATACACCTGATAAAAGCCGCATAAGAGGCGGACTGCTTCCTGCAAAGGTTGAAGAATAGATCCTCCGGATTTCCACTGAAGTCGAATTTGTGCTTGAAGGTGTAGTTGACCTGGTAGGTATCACCGCGCGCGATAGCTTCTCTAATGGCAGTGACATTCTGGATGTAATCTTCCTTCGCTACGGTGTTTCTGATGTTATCCACCCGGCAAAATCGATCCTGTCGGGGTCCGTACTGCGCCAGCGAGCGATCCATATCCTCTGACCCATGAAAGCACCCATTTCTATGGTCATATATAATCGGCGCTTCGTACACACCAAACCAGAGAAGAGGGAAGTCAGGACTGGACTCGAAGGGAACAATGTCCTCAAGACATAGCCCTGCTTCATAGCTGATAAATCCAGCTAAATGGTAGCCCTGAAGCTGGAGTTCCTCTATCTGCAAAAGTGCCTCGATGAACTCCCGTTTTTCAAAGCAGCAGATATGCTTCACCGGCGAAGTAAAAATATAGCTTTGATAGTTATCCCTGTCTATCCCACCATTCCAGAGAAGGACAAAGTCATCCTCCTGGGCTAAGTGGTCAAGCAGGAATGAGAGCAGTTTTTCTTTGTTTGTCATTTATGAATGCAGGCAAGATGCCTGCGCTCCCAGATGCAGGCAAGATGCCTGTAGCTCACAGTATCAACCCTTTGGAACGAACATCTGCGCATCCTCGCCGTCGGGCGGGAGATCATGGAACTTGTCTATCCTGAAAGTGTGCCAGTAGCATCGCCAGCGGTCATCCGCCCGGATGACACTCGCCAATCTCTCAATCATCACCTGTTTTACGTCGCGGTATTTTTCGTCAAACGCCAGATTGCGATAGCTTTTGTCGCTCATATCGTAGAGTTCGTCCACTTCGGATGTCAGATTGTATGTATACATATACAGTTCGCCATCTCCCGGACTCCACTGGATCGATATAGCGGGGTTGGGCGCTACGTGCCATCCTGCCTCGAATAATATGGGCGCGTCGCGCTGTACTTCTGCTCCCTCAATTAGCGGGATCAGGCTTTCGCCATCAAGTCGCTCGGAAGGCTGAACGCCGATTGTTTCCATCACTGTAGGAGCAATGTCAAGAAGCGATACCGGGGAGTTGACAGAATGCGGGCAGGATGACTGCGCTCCCGGTTTTACCGATAGCGGAACTCTCATAGTCTTGGGATGCCCGTATACGCCCTTGTCTACCAGCGCGGCTTCGCAGTTCATTTCGCCGTGATCGCCGATGAAGATTATGAGCGAGTCATCATATAGCCCGCTGCGCTTTAATTCGTCCATGAATACACCCAATGCTCTGTCCAACACCTCCATCTGGAGCAGGTTACACAGGATATAATCACGGACAGTGTCGGGATCGTATAATCCCCAGTATTTCCTGTAGAATTGGTATATGCGCGGCTCATGCTCGCTGGCGCTGAAATCGCGCTCTCTGGCTGCCAAATATCCTGCCGGAAGCTCTATCGTCCGTCTGAGTTCTTCGGCTCTTTCCTCAAATCCATGAGGTATCATGAACGGCTGGTGCGGTGCGAAGAAGTCAAGCTGAAAATAGATTGGCTTCTCCCCGTCATTGGACTGGTGGATCGCCGTCGTCAGCTTCTCTGCCGCGAGGTTGCCCAGAAAGTACGGATAAGTCGCCTCCAGTGGGAACGGTGAGCCATCTGAGGCTTCGATCCAGCCGCCGTAGCTGTTGCCGGGGCCTTTCCTATCCTGCTGAAGCCCGCGCACCTCGCGTTTGTAGCGCATCGTCCCTATTCCCATATCTCTCAGGTACTTCAGGTAATCATCGTCGTCAGTCACCGGCGGCGCCCATCGGTTCCAGGGGTGGTCATTTTCGCCGAAGGCGTCCATGAACTTCTGCGTCCCCACATGGCATTTGCCCACGTGCTTGGTGATATAGCCTGCGTGCTTGAGATACTCCGGGAAGATCACGTCCGTTGGTCGGAGTTCGGCTTCATGGCCGTCGTGGGCGCGCTCCTCGTTGACGGTTATGTATGTATACCGACCGGTCAAATATGAGGCGCGGGAGGGACCGCAGAGCGGCGATGTGCAGAAGGCATTGCGGAACTGTACGCTGTCCTCGAAAAGCGATTTGATATTCGGCGTGTGCAGATGAGGTGTATATCGACCGTCCTGCCTGTAGACTTCCGGCGGGATCATATCAACCGAGATAAAGAAGATATTGGGACGGCTTCCCATGTCTTTTCTGATCTGAAAGGGATGCTCCCCTGTTTTTGCATTTATATATCTTGTCTCTGGTCTATTCATTGTAAACCCTTACCTCGTGTATTCTCGCTGTGTCTATTCCATTGGTTGCCTGCACTTCAATCCTGAGCTTTTGAGCGGAAAAAGGATGGGCGGATACCTGCTCAAGTCTATGCCTTCTGCATCGCTGATAATTGCCCCGCTCTGTCAGCATGTTCACCCATGAAATGCCATTGTGGAAATACAGGGCATAATCCCGAACACACTCTGGCGCTGCGCCCAGATGCGGAAGTTTATTCAGGCTTGTATCAAAGGTCAGACATACAGTGTTAAACCCCTTTTGCTCTCCGAAATCCAGATCAATATACTGAGGCATTGGCTCTCCGGCAGCCGAAATCCAGGTATTGGATCTGCCCTCTTCTGGTCGAGAGACGCCGTTGATGACGTTTTGCGGAGCGTGATCGTCCGAGTCGAAGCTGGATGCTGTAACCGACGCTTTCCGCGCCAGATCAGCCTCGTCTTCGTTCTTCATGTCTATTATATAGCAATCATCCCTTAGCAACTGCTGCTGAAGTTCGGATATGTGTTCTTTATATACATCTCCAGGCAAGACGTTATATTTTCTGCACAAAGACGCTGCGGTTCCCGCCGCCTGTCCTTCGATGGCGCACGTAGCCATCACACGCGTCGATCCAAATGCCACGTGCGTGGTACTGATGTCGCGCCCGGCCAGCATCAGGTTGCTTATGTTCCGGGAATACAGGCATCTGAAGGGGATGCTGTATATTTTGGGAAATCCGTTGAATATAGCCGGTTTGCCCGGGCTGTATATCCCTTTGGGCGGATGCAGATCGATAGACCATCCGCCATACGCCACGCGGTCAGGGAAGAGCATCGCGGATTCTATATCCTGCTGTCTAAGTATGTGATCTCCCATAAATCGGCGCGACTCGCGCTTTCCCGGCAGAGCGCCCACCCAGTCCAGGGCGTAATTCTCGGCTCCGTGATCGCCGTGATTCTTGATGTGATCCCACACTCCGAAAAGCACCTTCCAGAGTTCATCCCTGATCTTATCGTTATCGCCGATGGTGTCCAGTTCGCCGCCGTATTCTATCCACCAGAACCCGCTGGTGATGCGGCTATGATTCCTGAACGGCAGGTCGTCCTCAGTTGGATATTTATAAGCCCACTCCGGCGGAGTGAATTTGACCGGGCGTTTCATGTCCTTGCTCTCAAAGAGCAGCGAGCTTCCCAATACGAGCTTGTCGGCAACTTCAGGAGCGATGCTCTCATCAAACTCATGTCGCGCTTCTCTTCCCATCCTGAAATCCGCGCCTGCTTTGTAAGCGATGTATCCATCTCCGCTGGAGTCTATAAATACCTGTCCTTCCAGCCGAAATTCCTTCTCCGAACCCATCTGTCGCGCCAGAACTGCCTCTATAGTTGACGGATTACTCATTATCGCGTCTATGGCCGGTGTGTTCAGGTAGAGCTTCAGATTAGGCTCCCTGGTGACCCATTCCCACAGGATCATGTCCCATATGGAATTAGTTTCTCCGTTCACATCCACGTCGTGGTTTCTGAACCTGTCCTCAAGCCGCAACTCCTCAAGTATACCTGTCTCGCGCGCGTTCTTAAATCTGCTGTTCGCGCCGCTTATAGACACACGTATCTCGCTGCTGGCGTTTCCGCCCAGGACGGGCCTGTCATGCACCAGCGCAACGCTGCATCCCAGCCTGGCTGCCGAGATAGCCGCGCATATCCCCGCCATACCGCCTCCTATAACGACCACATCGTAGCTTTCTACTATCTCTTTTCCATCCATATCCTCGCTCCTCGCTGTCGGAAATCCGCGCTATTATCCAAGCTTCTCAAGAGCTTCTTCCATTACTTTTTTTGCCTCAGCGTCCTGTTCTTTCTGCATCGCTTCCCAGAGCGCATCAATTGCGCGCCCATCGCCGGACTCACCCAATACTCTCGCTGAAATGGCTCGCATTTTTGGGTCATTGTTTTTCAAGCCAGCTGTCAGCAGATCCATCGTATTCCCTCTTCCTCCCTGTCGCGTTCTCCGAATTGAAAGCCACACCACAGCCAGTATTATTACTATAGGAAGAATGAAGCCTTTGGTCAACACCATCAGGACAATAAAGACGACAATAACCGCCGTGATGATGGCGTTCCTACGCCGGGTATTCTTTTCTCCACTGGTAAGGCCATCCAGCATGTCGAAAAAAACTGATGAAGACGGATTTCCCGATTCCTGCTGTCGATCGATCTCGCGTGCGATTTTTGTGGCTTGCCGCGCGCGGTATTCGAAGATCTTACCTCGCAGTTGATCCCGGTCGGCATCCGACAGCTTCTTCGCTCCTGCCGCTGCTGCTTCTTCGGAGACAGTGGAAGGCGGGGAGATTTCAGGCTCTTCCTTTACCACGTCTTCTTGCTCCGGTAAAACCTCCTTTACCGTTTCTGATTCTGCGGGTGGCGGAGGAGGTTTCAGTTTTGGTTCAGGTTCAGGTTCAGGTTCTACCTCCTCTTCGGCAGGCGATGGTTCCTTTAAGCGCTCTTCGATCTGTCGGATGCTTTTCTCTGCCTCACTGCGGGTAAAATATGACTGATCCTCTAGTGCTTGCCTCAAAAATTGGATAGCGCGCTCATCCCCGATCACTCCCAGGGCAACGATAACAGCCCGGCGGACGTGGTCGTCAGAGTCTTCCAAAGCCGCGATCAGAGGTTTGATGGCAGCAGCAGATCCCAATCCACTAAGCGCCTTTGCTGCTTCGCTCCGTATGTATCTGTCTTTATCCTTCAATGCCGAAGCCAACGGCTCAACTGCGCGTTCATCCCCAAGCCGTCCCAATGTAGTAATGGCATTCCGCCGTGGATACGACGATGTCGTTTCATCCTTCAATGTTTCAACAAGTTCCTCGAAAGTATCCATAAAAGCACACCTCCTATTACGATGCCAGTTACTCTCGCAGTTTTATATCGCATAGATTGGGCTTAGTATAAACTCCAAACGCTCCTGTGTAAAGAGGAAAATGGGCATGCGGTAGTATTCACCTGCAGGATAATCAGCAAACGAAAAATGAGTCAACCCGCAAAGATACCAAAAAAAGCTTGTCATATATGGCAGAAAGTGTTATAGTTGTTTGGTAAGATCCAATTATCGAAAGTAATTAAACTGATATGGTAGAGCAGGTTTTGTATTTATTGGTTTCGATAGGCTTTATCTTGAAAGAGGGTGGATGTAATGAAAGTAGCTCTAATCGGTGATGTCCATGCCAATCTGCCTGCTCTGGAGGCGGTTCTGGCGGATGCGCGCCAGCGCGGTGTTGAGGCAATCTGGAATATTGGGGATTTTGTGGGCTATGGCGCATTCCCTGATGAGGTGGTAAAGCGCCTTCAGCAGGAGGAAGCACTGAGCATTATAGGCAACTACGATACAAAAGTGTTAAAAGTCAAAAATAAGAAAAAACGGCTGAAAAGCAAACCATCACAGAAGTGGTTCCCTTTTAGCCAGACGTATAAGAATCTCTCCAAACCAAGCCGCAACTATTTGCGCTCCCTGCCAGAGGAGACGCGATTGGAAGTCGCGGGTAAGCGTATTCTCCTGACCCACGGAAGTCCTGCCTCCAACCAGGAACCCATTGGGTCTGACACTTCGGCGGAACGTCTATACGAACTGGCAGAACTGGCGGAATCCGATATAATTATCAGTGGACATTCTCACCAACCTTTCAAGCGAAAGGTTGACGGAGTGTGGTTTATCAACACTGGCAGCGTGGGGCGTCCTGATGACGATGACCCTCGCGCCTGTTATGCCATTATGCAGGTCAGACCTGCGTTTTTTCAGTTGCATCATTATCGAGTGGAGTATGACGTGGAGCAGGCGGCATCCGCAGTCAGCGAAGGCGCGCAGCCGGAGACTATGCGAGTGCCTGTTCCTGAAGTCGAAGTGGACAAAAGCTCCCTGAAGGCAGTGTTACATCTGGCCGAAACCTGCAATTATGAAGTGGGACATACTCATCAGGTGACTGAACTGGCGCTGAAGCTATTTGATGAACTGCGGCCTATCCACTATCTAGGCTCTCAAGAGCGTTTCTGGCTGAATGTTGCCGGTCTTTTGCACGACATAGGCTGGATCGAGGGGCAAAAAGGCCATCATAAGACAGCGTTGCGTACCATTTTGAGCGCCAAAGCTCTGCCTTTTGACAATGGGGAACGACTGATCATCGGTTCCATCGCTCGCTATCATCGCGGCGCGTTGCCGAAAAAGAAAAAGCATAGTCACTTTGCAGCCCTGAGGCCACCACAGCGCCATACTGTGAGTATCCTGGCAGCGATCCTGCGTGTGGCAGACGGCCTGGATCGCACGCATCAAAATCTCGTTCAGGATCTCTCATGTGAAATCACGCCGGAGCAGATCCTTGTGCGGTGCAGCGTGAGTAGCCCTGCGGAAGTGGAGCGTATGTTCGCACTGAAAAAAGGACAGCTTATGGAGAAGGTCTTCAGGCGAGAATTGGCCATTGAGTGGCAGAAAATCTAGTGCTCTGACAAATAAATTAGCAATAACGGTTGATCAGCCTGTTATGTGTAGATTGGATTGGGTACCACAAGCTACCAGCTTGTAGAAAAGCATTTACAGCGCTACTTCGGAACAAGCTGGAAGCTTGTGGTACTATTGAAAACTAATCTGTCAATGCACTATGGACCTATAGACTCATAGACCTTCTGAGGGAGCATAAATATGGCAAAGAAAATAACACCTGAGATCGAATTCTACGATGGCTTCAAGACAGCCGACTCTTTCCAGAAGTTCGTTACAGCGGGGGATCTTGGCGGAACAAAAGAGCGGCTCGTACTCTACGGCCAGAGCGAAGATGGTGATCTTGGGAGGATAGTAAGGGTCAACTGGTTCGGTGAAGAGGTCGAAAGCATTAAGGATATGTTTATTGAGTACCACGCCATTCTTCAGGAAAATGGTCTTACGCAGCCAGAGGAGGCGGTGCTTGGATGTGCCGGGATCATTGAGAATGAAGGAAGATACTGCAATTTCACCAACATTGATCTGGAGGTCTCAACGGACGAGCTTGCGGAAATGGGTTTGAATGTAGGACTTATTAATGATTTCTTCGCGAATGCCCAGCAGATACCCTGGCTGAAGGAAGTAGAGAGGGAGGAGATCCCCCACAAATATAAACCCGAAAATCCGAATCCCAATAACTACCGAACGATGGCCATCATCGGCCCTGGAAGCGGCCTTGGTGTTGCGTCCATATTCTGGAACGAAGAGAAGGGATACTATCCTCAGCCTTCTGAGGGCGGGCACAAAGCCTGGAGCCCGAGGAACGAGTTGGAGTGGTCGCTCTATAATTATCTGAAATCTGAAGTTACAGATGGTCGTGACCCGGATATAGAGATAGTCGCCTCTGGCAAGGGTTTGGCGAATATCGTTAAATTTCTATGCTATGGCAGCCTTCCAAAAGGGAAGAAGAGCAAGAGACTTCGCAAGATCAAAGAATTGAGGGGAGGTCGCGGTTTTCGGAGATTTGCTAAGGCCATCAGCGCGGAGGAGCCTCAGGTCGCTGGAAGAGAGATAATTCGGACGTATAAAAATAAGCGGTACTCCACTCTTCTGAATTATGCGATGAATATCTTCGTTGACGCCGTCGCCGCAGCCGCAAGAGACGTGGTTCACGATTTCTGTGCATATAACGGGGTTTATATCTCAGGTGGTAACGCCAGGCGTCTGAAAAAGAAGTTTCTTTCCGGACGGTTCATGGATGTTTTCGATCAGTCCTACGAACATACTGACAAACTGCGCGGGACGCCTGTCTATCTCGTTACCTCCAAAACATTGGGGACAGATGGAGCCGCACGGTATGCCTTCAGCAGGAGCGAGTAAGCCTGATATTCAGTTTTTTGTAGGGGTGGGTAAACATTTTCTGATGAAATCAGAAAATGTTTACCCACCCTTGATGAATAGCGTTATCTCACGAATGGGAAGTTATTCTTTTACAGCCCCTTATTTCTTCTTCAATTCGTCCCGGAAAGCCGGAATATCTGGTTCAAGTGTTACGCTGATCTTCTCCCCAAACCACGCGCGGTCGTATGCGGTCATCTCAAAATCCACTGTCATCATTCCCTGCAATGAGTTGGCCAGAGCAAAAGGAGCAACAGTGGCATCGTATAGGTAAGGAGTGTCCTCCGATATAGCCCCAAGCATGAAACTGCCATCCATGCGACTTGATAGATACACCGCTCCTTTTTCGCCGGGCTGGTCAGATGCTAACCACTTTGCCTCACCTATATTGCCAACGGATGCTCTCACAAGCAGCGGCTTGTCAGGATCAACCTTCACCACGTCTCCGTCAGACACAGCTACCCATTGACCAGCAGCGTTTTTGATCTCCAATACGTTGAACTCGGCATTGAGATATTTGGGCGGATTGTTTCCGTTATACTTTGTGTTTCCTATAGCTATCAGAGGCGTATTTTTGGATGTGGTGTCCGTGCCCTCGGTCTTTATACCCACCAGATGACCATCCAGTAGAGCCTGAGCATACTCGTCTTTGTGCGTGTTGTAAATGTGCCAGTATCCTCCGGGATGGCTGTCGCGGTCGATGGTTATCCACCTGTCTGGTTTGGGACGCTCCCTGCTTGTCTTCAGTTTTGTAGACCACTCTTTCATAGCGTAACAGGCTGGTCGCCAGCTTGCATCGGGGCTTAGTATGCCGAAATCGCTGTTTTCACCGACGCGGAATCCGCCGGGCAGCCACCATGCCGCCTGTCCGTTCGCTCCGGAAAGCAGGAACATCTCGCTGAAGTAGCGATACTGCTTCCCCTGTTCCTCGATGCGACCCGGATCGGGTCGCATCGAGGATTTATCCCAGATATTCATACCCCATTCGCACCAGAAACATGGCTTCCCACGGCTTGCCCAATCGCTGTATGCGGTAGTTATTCCTCCAGCAAGAACCTGCTCGCGAGTGCCATTCATACCCCAGCCCTCCGGCGAAAGGAACTCAAGATGCTTGGCGACACTGCGCAGGTCTATGGGGAATACGCCGGGATTGCATGGGCCTGTTCCGCCATAGCCCATTCGGACGCTGATCAACTGATTGGGCGCCATCTCTTTGACAGCTTTCACCGCCTGACGGTATTTGCGGCTGACAAAATCATCCACGAATCTTCGATAAGCGGCGACCATGACGCGCCAATCACCGTCTCTGGTAAGCTGCGTGTCCGAAGGGCCGGCGATCTTCCCGCCAGAGCGAGGAGCCGCAAATCCCCAGTCAGTTTCTGCCGATTCCACATCTCCGTATCGCTCTTGTATCCAGTCAGTCCATTCACTGTCCCATCGTTTTCGCGCTCCGTAGTTCCCAAGTTTATGCTCCCAGGCTAGATCGTAGGCAAATACTGCCGGATTAGAGTCCAGCTTCCAGCCTTTAATCTGCTTCTCAACCGTGTCTTTATTGAAATGGAGCGGATCGGAGCCACGCAAAAACAGGTTGACGCGGAGTCCGTATTTGTATGCGCGGGAAATGAGATCGAGGAAGTCGCGTGAGTCATCGAAAGAAGCGCTTTGGATGCTGATCATGTTCATGCCCATAGCTTCCATCTGTGCCAAATCCCGCTCGATCAGCAAGGGATTATACCATCGCCCGAAACGCTTGTATGGCTCATCACCAGCAATATAAGACGGCCAGTAGTTGATGCCATACGGATACCATTTCTCGCCCTCCAAATAGAAATCTCCGCCGGAGATTGTCACAAATTCAGAATTGTCCTCAACTGGATTGGCAAGTACGCTGAAATGCTGCTGAATAGAGTCCACCAGTTTGCCATCCAGCATAAGCTCTGTCGTGATGAACCATTCAGAACCGGGAATATCTGGTGCTTTCAATTGATGCAGGCAAGATACCTGCGCTCCCGGCGGCTGCACTGGCAAATCCGTTTCCATTATAACTGTCCCTTCGCCGGTCTGATCATAAAGTATCATCTTTACTGAGGGTCTCCTGTCGCCGGAAGAAATATTGATAATCTTCGCTCCCGCGATCATAGCCTCGCCGGGATAATAGGAATAGAACTCCGCCCCCGCCTCAGCCAGAAATACACCTTCGTTTAGCCGTTTCGCCGCTTCCGTTACCGTTTTTGTGATCGTTTCGGAAGTCAACGCTTTTCTTTCGGCAGCGCCAACTGTGAGCCATGCGCTGGGGAACCAGGGCTTCTCGATGTTGATAAGCATAGCGCACACTGAGCCGCGATACGTTCCATCTTCGTGTTCAGCGTCCATAAGTCGGATAAACCGCTTCGTGCGATCTCGATGGAATCCGCCACCCTGATGCCGCGGCACGGGAAACCACGCGTCCTCAATGGAAACTTCGACTGGATTTTCATTGTCTGCGTATGGTGCTGAATTCCATAGTATATCGATCTTTCCCAGGCGATAAAGCTTGTAGGCAGGGGAAATTATGGGCAACTGTAGCGCGTATTCCGGCGGAGGCGACATTTCCAGATCTGGCGCAACTCCCACTTCATCAACCCAGTAAGTATATGATGCTCCGTTTCTAAAAGGCGCGAAACCTTGCGCCACGCCAAATGAGATCAATTCGGCATTTTCTGGATGCAAATGATCGTTTTCCCCGCCGCGTCCTTTGCTGGGGTTGTCGCGCCAGTATTCAAAGTCTGAGGGGGTCAGCACGTATTTCTCCCATTCAGGCTGAAGTTTGACGGTCGCTATCCATCGCGACTGATCCTTTTCCTTCCACTCAACAATTATGTGCTCCGTGTTCTCATCGCCTTTCGCCCAGAACGTGGTCAGAGCATTCTCTGGTATGTTCTGGTCTATCAGGGAAGGAGATACATAGGTGTCCCATCCATCAAGCTCATGTATGTCCACGCGCAGGCATTTGCCGCCGCTTCTTCCCTCAGGTAATATTCTGTGGACAGTATGCGCTTCAGGATTTCGTGCTCCTCTGTGCCATCCCGCCAGGCTGCCGGTCTCGAAATCCAGCAATATCCGGGTCGGTTCCACCGCCGCGAGTGCTTCTGCGTAGGAAGCTTCTGTAACCCATCGGTCGTCTGAGCGCCATACGCGCTCCTGGAAGGCTGGAGAGCCAAATGCTATCAGCTTTCCGCCTGCCTTCAGATAGCGCATCAGCGAGAATGTGAAGGTGGATGGAAACAGGCGAATATCTGTGAGCATCAGAAAATCGAAGTATTCCGGGCTGAGAATTGCCGAATCCACCGGCTTATCAAGTGAAATCCTCGCTACCTCAAATCCTGCAAGGGACAGAGCTTGCTCATAATGCGCTATAACCTGATCATCTATACCGGGAATGTCAGCGGAGAAGATCGCCACGTTCCTGCCGGGCGAACGAGTATAGTCAAGCGCGGTCAGCTTCTGACGAATCTCTTCTGATGCCACGCTCTCAACAGCCAGCCTGTGCTGGAATGCACTATGCGGAAGCACCGGTATAGGGTCAGAATACTGGATCGGATACAGCGGATCGCGCCAGTCTTCTCCCATCCAGGCGGCGATGAGTATAAGTTCGCCCTGCGACGCCGGGCACTGAAATTCAAATGTTCTCTGCCCCGATCCCTGTATCTCAATGACCTCGCTGGCATATACATCGTATCCCACGCCCTTCAATTCAACGTGCAATTGGGCGGAATCTATATCATCGGATAGACTATACTCGACGACAGCAGAGATGGGCGCTTTGCTGAATGCCACGTCAGGAACAGAGACAACCCGACATGCTAATGCAGGCAAGATGCCTGCGCTCCCAGTGGTATCGCTGTCAGCATAAGAATATGCGGCTATTATAGAAATCGTAACCATTGTCGCCAGGACCTGCTCAATCATAAGAATCCTCCTGTGGAGTTTTGGATTCGCGATTCTTGAGTGCTTCTATCCCAATTATACACCAGCATCATCACCAATTCCATACTAAAAGTCTTGATCGCATCTGGTTCGTGGGGTACAATACAGTATTCTGACGAAATTCGTGATATCAACAACCAACGCGAGAAAGGCTGAGGCAATGCATAATATCGGTATAGAATTCACAGCGCGCGGTGAGATGGGATTCTACAATCTGGGCGATCCGCCGGATCCGGCCCCCACGCAAATACTTATCCGCACCCTCTATTCTGGTATCACCAATGGCACAGAGCGACATGCGCTCGTGGGCGATTTCGGATATGGGGGAGGCTACCCCGGCCGACACGGGTATCAGCATGTAGGGGTGGTAGAAATAGTAGGTGAACAGGTAAAGGCGTTTTCAGAGGGTGATGTGGTCTTCTTTGGCCACTATGTAGGTCATCGCGGTTGGCATATTGTGAACGTTGGCTCTGGCGACAGTCAATCCCACCTCTGCATCAAACTCCCGGATGACGTGGAGCACGAGTTCTGCGCGCTGCTTGGCGTCACTGGAGTCGGGATGCGGCACGTAAGGCGCATCAATGTCAAGCCTGCACAGAATGTATGGGTGGCAGGCGTTGGCCCTATCGGTCAATCAGCGGCTCAGTCAGCGCGGGCTTTTGGCGCTTATGTCACGGTGTCGGACATGAATCAGCGCCGTCTCGATGTTGCGAAAGAGTTGGGCGCGCACAGAACTATAAATGTCTCCGAGCCATCCGGATATGATCTACTGAAACAAGGCAGCCCCTACGACTGCATCATTGATGCCTGCGGCGCGCCATCGCTATTTGCAGATATTCGTGATAACAGGCTTATTGGTCGCAGAGGTGTTATTGGCGCGCTGGCGGTACGCGGTGATACCACGTTCACCTGGGGTATGCTTCACGGATTAGAAGGCTCAATCCAGGTATCGTGCCATTTCAGTCTGGATGATCTGCGGGTTATCCTGCACTTTCTCAGACAGGATATAATGAGGCTCGAACCTCTGGTGACGCACCGGGTTCCCATCACGGAAGCGCCCGGCATATACCAAATCATAAGAGATCGCCCCGCCGATCTTCTGGGTGTGATATTCAACTGGAAACCCCTATAGATGGAACGCTGATGACGCGGATTGGACGGATACTCGCGGATCAAGCTTTTAGAAAAAGCTTGAGCAAAAAGGAACAGGAAATCAAGCTTCTGGATGAACATTAGTCGGGATCTAATGTATCCTAATACGACCTTTTCACTTATGCAATGGGTTTACCCGCCCTCTACCAAGACTCTGCTTCTCTAACTGAAAAACTCGTATCCTAACCCATTATCCATTTTATCCCGGAAGGATTCGGAACGAGATATATAACGATATATGCACTGTCATTGCCAGTATCACTGCGCATCTGAAGCCAGCAACCAGTGGATTACTCGTTAGACCGATTCGTTTGGTAATGCGTTGTCCGCCCACGATATAAGGTGAGAAGAAAAAGGTTAAGAAGATGGCAACAGGAACGAACAAAGGAGTGGATAGGATGGATGGCGATAGCGGCACGCTTCTGGCGTTCCATACCCATAACCGCGCATCTTCTCCCAGATAATGCAATATGACACTCGACAGGAATGCAATTGCGCCTGTCAATACAGAAGGTATATAGAAGCGGCTGAACACAGAACGAAGCCGCAAGTAGAGGTAGATCGCGATAGTAATACAGCATATCCATGTCAGGACAATACTCGCCGGCGTCGCGAAAATCTTCACATCTCTTCTCAGGTATATGATCATCTGCTCGCTAACAAATACACTGTCCACAAAAGTGTAGAAAGTTCCGGCGACTCCGCCGATGATAAGGCTTCGTTTCAACCTGCCAGTAGTATCTTTGCGAATCGCCCAATATGTGAATATGCCCAGCACAATGATGCCATTCGAATACAGCGGTATTATGGATGCCAATCTCGTGTTGATAGCGAAAGCTATCAGACTCAGTGCAGATGCCCCTATCACGATAAAGTCGGTGCGGTTTGTATATTTAAGATTCATGGTGGTTAAGCCAGACAAAAGTTCAGCCGATCTTCGGATAGATCATTACTAGCCGGTAGGCTCGATCACTATTTTCATCGACCCTGTTTTTTCCAGCATCATGTTCAAACCTGTCATGAAATCATCCAGCGAGAGCCGATGTGACACCAGAGCTTCAGCGTTGATTTTCTTCTCCCGGATCATTTCGATAGCAGGCGCCAATGTGTGCAGCAGAGCAAAAGTACCGTAAATTTTCAGTTCGCGCTTGTATATATCGTATGGTGAGATTTCAATTTTCGCCTTCGATGGACAGACACCGAAGAAAAGCAGTCTGCCTCTGTCACGGACATAGCTAAACATGCTCTGAACGACTGCCGGCGAACCTGTGGCGTCAATAACGACCTGAAATCCCTCCGGGCGGAGTTCCTTCAGCTTCGCAGGCAAATCAGCATCCGCAAGCAGAGCGTTAGTAGCGCCCAGTTTCTTCGCCAGATGGAGTTTCTCTTCTATCAGGTCAACCACCGTAAGCGTGGCTGCGCCGGAATTCTTGCACAACTGCATCAGGATTGAGCCTATAGTGCCGCATCCGAATATCAGAACGTGATCGCCCAGATCTATACCCACCTGCCTAATGCCATGAATTCCACACCCTATGGGTTCCACCATCGCTCCTTCCAGATATGACAGGCCGTCGATGTGGTATACGTTTTCCTCTTTTATCGCCGCCATTTCGGCAAATCCGCCGCTGAAATGTATGCCATAGGCTTTGTAGTTGGCGCAGAAATTCTCCCTGTTTTCCTGGCAGAATGAGCATATTCTACAGGACACGCCGGGATCAACTGCCACCCTGTCGCCCTGTTTGAAATTCTGCACATCCTCGCCGACCTCTATCACTTCGCCGGCAAATTCATGCCCCGGTATCAGGGGATAATCCGCGATGAAGTCGCCCTCGTAGATATGCACATCGGTCCCACATATCCCCGCCGCCTTCACAGCGATCAAGACGTCGCCAGGCCCAACAATCGGATCAGGAACTCTCGCGACTCTGGCTTTTCCCGGAGAATCAAATATGGCTGCTTTCATGATCTATCCCTGGCTTTCTGCAAAAGGCTGTATAGCACTCAAAACCGCACCGAGGTTGAGATGCGGTGGGTATTTCCCAGATCATCGTGGCCGATGAAAGCGTAGTCTACCTGAAATGCAGTCACCCTCAGACCGGCTCCCGCAGAGAGTCTACCCTCATCCAGCCCAATCCGCAAAGCCAGCGTTTTCATAAGCCACCACTCGGCTCCGTAGTGCATTTCTGAATCATATTTCGTGTCCACGTTGCAGGAAATCGTAATAATACTCCTGAGAGATGGGATATTTCCGGTGTATGCAACGCCGAGCTTCATGCTGGCGGGGATATTCTCTTCGTGTTTAGTTTTTGAATCCCATTTAAGTTTTGTGCCTGTCACATCCTGCAAATTCAGTCCCAGCTTGAGGCCGCTGATCAACTCATACAGTCCGCCAATATCTATTCCCCATCCAGAGGATGTATTTCCGGATAGTGCCTGGCGTATAAGTTTCAGGTTAATCCCCGCTGAAAAGCTGCGGGTGACATTAAGTCCATAGGAGAGGAAGACACCATCCTCAATGTCATCGAAATTTCCCACTATTATGGGTCGCTCGAAGTATAACTCACCCTCCTCTTTAATCCCGTTATCATTTTTGTCATCGAAGTCCTGCATGGCATTGTTATTGGCATCCACATAGCCTGACTTGGGAATATCTTCCACACCCAATCGGAGCCAGCTTATGCCGAAAGCTCCCCAACTCGACGTGGGATGGACATAGCTGATAAAGTTGGTCTGTACCAGACTATCGAACTGCTGACAGTGCATGAAAGCCACTTCTCTGTATTTCAGCGACGGTAATCCGGCTGGACTCCAATACGCCGTAGTACCATCGTCCGCAACCGCGACGAATGCGCCGCCCATTCCCAGGGCGCGTGCTCCCGCACCCACGTTTAAAAATTCGCCAGCATATTTATATTCGTCATCATCAGCGGATGCCATCATACAGACCGCGAAGACAACTGCCGTTACTATTAATACTACCCTTGCTCTATACATTCCTATTTCCCCTATCGGCCCTCCATAACTCGTCACTCTTCACCTGTTACTCTTCACCTGTTACTCTTCACCTGTTACTCTTCACTCGTCACTCTTCACTCGTCACTCTTCACTCACAATGGAAGTTTCACTTCCCGACCTTCTCTGGCTGATATATAAGCTGCCTGCACGATTTCTATGGTTTTTCGTCCCTCTTCGCCCGGTATTGCTGGCTCTTTATCTTCAGCGATAGCTTCGATGAAATACCGCACCTCGCGCCTGACTCCCGGCTCCGTTTTCATATCCTCTGCCTCAAGTTTCACAGGTTCCCCATCGAAGGGTTTGTAGGTAACAAGTCTCTTCCCATTATCAAAGTGTATCGTACCCTTTTGGCAGTGAATTTTGCCATCATAGCCGCCCATGCTGGAGCACTGTCCCGCCAGTAGGGTCCCCATGCCTCCGCTCTTAAAATGGATCATCACATGCGCCGTATCTTCATAGTCACGGGCATCGGTGTGGAGAAAATTGCCCATAAAAGCCGAAACACTATCCACATCTCCACCGATATACCTCATGAAGTCCAATTCGTGAACGCTGACTTCATACAGTATTCCGCCGCATGTTTCCGTCTTCATCCGCCAATGCTGGGGATTTCCCCATGATCCGCGACCCAATCTGGCTATGTAAATAGAAAATGGCTCGCCCAAAACGCCAGAGTCAATGATCTCCTTTATTTTTGCGAACACCGGCAGATAGCGCAGCACCTGTCCCACCATCAGCTTGACACCGTTAGCTTTGGCTGTCTGGATCATCTTGTCGCAATCGCTTACAGTCATGGCCATAGGCTTCTCACAGAAAACATGCTTGCCGCTTTCCGCCACATCGATTGATACCGCCGCATGAAGAAAATTCGGAACGGCCACGATTACAGCGTCAATATCATCCTTTGCCAGCATTGTCCTGTAGTCATCGAACGCCGGCACGTTCAGTTCATCAGCCAATTTTTTAGCATTCTCGGCGACGGGATCTGCAACAGCCACCACTTTTGCGTTCTCAACCTGAGCACAGTTTCTCAGCAACCCCGATCCCATATTTCCACAGCCAATCAAGCCAACTCGTACCTCCATAGCTTCTCCTCTCAATTCATATATAGATTTCAATCTAACACTAATATATAGCGATTATATTACAGATCATCAATAATTGCAATAGTATTCTGTGGTTTGGATGCTGTCTCAAAGTAGTCGGTCGGTTGATTCTGCCCTCTTCAGATCACCCCCATCCCAGCCTTCCCCCGTCAAGGGGGAAGGTGCTTAAAGTCAACAATAGCAAGCGTTTCTGCTCCTTCCCCTGTCAAAGGGGAAGGGGTTTAAAGTCAACAATAGCAAGCGTTTCTGCTCCTTCCCCCTTGACGGGGGAAGGCTGGGATGGGGGTGAAGAAGTAAACGTTGATCTTCATTGATTCTATGTCACCGACTACT
>SDBT01004209.1_pt1 | contig 24522 bp, 37 predicted proteins | sample 2277101 | NCBI WGS metagenome assembly SDBT01 (sample SAMN10404973, study PRJNA504765) | marine sediment metagenome | isolation source: marine sediment core GS10_PC15, 103 cmbsf | place: Arctic Ocean: Southern Knipovich Ridge | collected 2010 | reverse complement strand
GCATTAGGCGCATACGCAGGAATGGATTAAGGAGAAATAAAAATGACAGTTCCAATCTTTCCAAGTATTCTAAAGATAGGCGAAAGTATAGCTCGTCAATTTAGGGGGGAGGAGTTTTATAGCCCTGAAGAATTGGAGTTAGAACTTGCCAAAGCCGCTAGACAGGACAGTATTGCAGGAGTAGTTCCTGAGGCTGGACAAATAACAGGGGCACTTCAAGGAGTAGGGCCAGATGTGCAACAGCCACAGGCAGCAATTCAACCACAACCACTTGGCCCTCCGACGCCACAAATTCAACCGCAACCACAAATCCAAGAGGGTAGTGGAATGGTTGATGTTGCTAGAGCATTAGGAGAAGCAAGACCGAGGGAGCAATTTGTTCAGCCTCAAGTTCCAGATTTAGTTAGCAATCTTCTTGCTGGAAGACAGATTGCGGAAACTCCAGAGACTGTTCAAACTTTGAACGGTGTACAGGAAACAGGAATTACGGGTGAGGCTAGGGAGATTCCTGATGTTGTAGCAGCAGAGGCACCTGGAATGCTGGAAAGATTTGGTGAGGGTGCAAAGGCAATAACAGGAGAACTTGCTACCAATCCAGTACTGCGAGATTTGTTATCCCAAGTTGCACAGGCGTTATCAGCTAGGGAGCCTCAATCATTTCCCTACCAATTAGCAACTGGAATTAGAGAATCTGCACAAGCGCAGCAAATGGATTTAGTAAGACAATCGGTATTAGATAAACTTGCTGGCAGAGAACCCGATGACAGATTTGATCTAAACATGTCAGTTTTACCACCGGATATGCAAATGCAGGCTGTACTTAGTGGGTATGGTGAATTAGGTGCTGCTGCTGATATTCAAAGATCACTTGCAGGTATTCCAACTGAGCAAGAAAGGGCAGCTGAGTTTGAATTAACACAATCACAAATTGATGCTACTGATGCATTGGTACAACAAAGGTACGCTGATATAATTAGCACCCTATTTGCTGCTGGTGCAATAGATCAGTTTGATAGTAATACATTGGGTTTACTTAGATTCATTAACCAACGTGCTACTCAGGCCGCTAGTCTACTATTCGAGCATACTGGTATGGGAGTTGGGCCATCTGGAGAAAAGACCTTCTTATTTAAAGACCCACAGAAGGCTAATGAGATGATTAATAGCCTGTTTAATTCCCAGATTCAGCGACTGGTAAATGCTGGCAAGCTCCCCGAATCCTCAATGTTGTTAACTAGGGGGCCATCAGAGACAGATGCAAACGTACCTGCTCCGGATGCACAAACTTTAGATAGGACAACTAAGCCACCTGATAGTGTTACTAAGGATAGTCGCTTACCTAGAGGAGCAAAGTATATCGGTAACCGGGCTGAGAATGGTAAGACTTTGTACTTCTTCGATACAACTGGTGATGGTAAGCCTGATACTGCTGTGAGGAAATAATGCCGCAGAGCACTCCTATAAAAGTTCTTGATTCTGCTCCTGTTAATCAGCAGGGTAAGGAACTTCCTCAACCTATAAGAATTATAGATCAATCTGCTCCAAGTGGATTTGATCCAGATTTATTCTTAGAAGATGAGGGTATTAGAACGCTTGAATCTATTAATCCTTTTACCAACTTCGCCAATGCCTTTCAAAGGGAATTAATTACCGGCACCGCATCAGATTTCGCAGAACTTCTAAGCGGTGTTGGTGGATTCAAAGGGCATGAGAAGTCTCTAGAATTGCAGGAGAGTGCGGCGGAAAGATTGCCAACTAGAGGAGGGGCAAGTGAATTTCTAGGAAGGTCTATTGCTGGAGTTACTCCATTTCTTCCGGCACTTTTCGCTCCCATGCTTTCAATCCCGGTACTTGCTATATACGGTCTAAGAGCAATGGGACAAGGTAGGGGTGCTGTTAAGGCTCATGAGGAAATTACTGGAGAGGATATAGCAGGAACTACCGAAGCAGCGGTGGCAGCAGGATATGGCCTCGCTGTTTATGTAACGGAAAGAATAGGGCTTAGAAATTTCAGGGGAGTCATTGATAAGCTGGCTCCTGCTGCCCTTAGACGTATTGCTCAATCCTATTCAACTGGATCAGCTAAGAGAACAGCAAAGACAGTATTAGGAGAGATTATAAAGGTTCCTGGAACGGGTGCATTGAGGGAGGCTAAACAGGAAGGACTAGAGCGATCCCTAACTAACACTATAGATATGACCTATGGTGCCAAGAATATCGGGGATTTATTCCAAGGTGTTCCCGAAGCGGCTGCTGCTGGTGCTGTTGGTGGTGGACTTATCGGTGGTCTTGGTCTTGGTATACAGGCTAGAAATATTAAACAAGAACTTAGAAGGACTGGAGCAAATCGGCAGATTGTTAATGATTTCCCAAACCTTGAATTCGATCAGGTTAATGAGGTTTCCTCTTTAATCAATGCTGTTGCCAGTGTTCGTGGGGCTAATCCAAAGGATATTTATGGTGAGTTTCAGAATAAGTCAGAGATTGTAGATGCTACGAAGACTTTCAGAACTTCAATTAGGAAGGGTTCTGTTAATACATTTATTAGGGATACCTTACCATTATTTAAGAGAGCTACTAATCAAGAAACATTCCAGAGTATTGAAACTGCTCTTGAAGTTAAAGAGTCTGGTAATTGGACTTCTAAAGAAGCTGGGAATTTCCGTAAGGTTCTCCAACAATACATGGATGACAGTGTTGTTAAAGAAGGATTCTCTGAGGATTCTATAGTTGCTTATCAAAACTGGCTGGCTGCTACTGCTGCACATGCGTTAGAAACTACTCTTTTACATGATGGTAAACCTGCTGTTATTACATTTATCGATGATGCCTTTTCTAATTCCAACTTCGAGCCACAGGATGCTATTAACCTACAAAGGATTGAGAATAGGAAAACTTTGAGAGATAAGTATGATGAATTTATAAATATGTTTGATGTTGAGAGTAGATTTAAAGATGCCCCTGGACTTGGGGACGCTGTTGCTGGTCAATTTTCCGTACAGGACACATATGAGGGTAAGACAGAGCATACAGTCGCAAGGGCGGCAAGGAGTTTAATGAAGGCTGGATATACACAGGAGGAGATAGCAGATTTAAGACAAACTTTACCACTGATTACAGAAGATGCCAAGGTACTTAATAAACTACCTAGAGATCAAAAGCAAAGGATTCAGCCTACTATTGACATCATCCAACAGTTCTATAATGATGGTCTTCAGATGTATAAGGATGAAGGTGCATTAGAACAGGGTTTCTTTGAGGAGATGAGAACTAGGATTGAGTCAGAAAGGATTAAAGCTAAAGAGACTGGTAATGCTGAGCAATATAGAAAGTTGGAAGAAAAGCTGAAAAGAATTGAAGAGGCATCATTTGTACCTATTCCTTTCAGACTTTGGTTTGAGAAATTGGCTGTTACTAATCCCCATAAGGCCACAAAGGTTATGGCATTACTAGGAACGAAGAAGAGGAAAACCTTATTCATCCGTGATCTTCTTCAGAAGAAAGTTATTAGTAAAGACGATATTGATATATTTCAAATCATGGGCTATTATGGTCGTCGGCTTGGAAAAGATGCTGCTATTCTTAGGATTAAAAATGCTGGCCTGAACGCTGGATTTATAAAACCATTAGAAAAAGGTCAGAGACCTGATAGATTTAATGGCTTCGTCCGTCCACCATCTAATGCACCAATCCTAAAAGGTTTTCAGATTAAGAACGTTCTAAATGATTACATGATGGATGCTTCTAAGTATCATGATTCAATGGCTATGATTGATAAGGGTCTTGCCATCACCAAGATGGGGCAGTTTATTAATCCTCTATTCCTTCCAGTTTATGATCTATGGCAGGCTGGAATGGCTGGTTCTATTAATCCACTTAGACCTATTAGAACCTTTAAAACTGTCCAAGCAGCCGTATCTGATTTCAGGCATCAGGGAGAGTACTGGATGGCAGCAGGAATACATCACGCTAGATCAACTCCTTATGCTAATCCAATAGCACGGTATGATGCTTATATTCAACAGATTGCTAAGCACCCCAATCCAATTGTTCGGGCGACAATGGGAATTTTAAGTCAGGATATTCTAAGGCAGACTTATAATACATCTTGGAAAACTGCCTGGGCATTGGATGGATTTGTGAGACAGATTACGTATAGACACCTAACAGATAATCTAGGTTTTAGTCCCGCTGATGCAGGGAGATTAACTGCACTCTATCATGCACATTATGCAGGTATTCCAACTGCTACTAGAAAGAAACTGAATAGACTTTTCTTTACACCATCCTTCAAAATCTCAATGACCAAACTCTATCTAGAGATGGTAAAAGATAGCATTAGTGTATCCGTAAAGGCTGGAGAGAATATTATCAAGGGTCGTAGGATTGGTGAGAATATCACTGCTGAAGAAAAACTAATGATGGGTGGTCTTGGTAGAACTCTTGGGATTATTATGACGATGGATATTCTCATGACCTCATTTCTGGGGTTTGAAAGAGATGAATGGGGTAGAAGGTATACCAAAAAACTAGAGACTACTGAGGGTGAGAAGGATTTAGTGATTACCTATGGAACACCGTTTAATATGTTTCTAAAGTATTTCTATAGGATAAAAGAGTCCTTCTTTGATCCTGCTGTTACTAACAAACTCCAAACATTCTTCCAGAAGAACTCATGGGAATTGCATCCGGTATGGAGGATGGTTAATGGATTTTTGAGGAATAAAAGACCAGATGGAAACCAAATATATGACAAGTTTACTGGTAGAGGTACAGAACAAATTGCGGCATACTTCCTATCTCAATCAGCAGCCTTAGTAGATGAGGTACTAACATCTATCAGCAGTGAGCCTGGGAAGGTTGAAATGGAGAAATTGCTCAGAGAGGAATTAGGTAAAGCTGGAGCATTATTCTCCCGTTGGTTTGCTTTTGCATATCTTAGGAGTACTTCGGATGAGAAGGCGGCATGGCAATCAGAGAGTTTAAATAATCAGTGGAATAAGGAAGTGAATATTATTATTGAGAGGGGAGGAGATTTGACTCAAATGGATCTTGAGGTAGGTACAGATAGATTAGTAAAATTGATTAATGAAATTCAGAAAAGAGCAAGTGAGAAAAGGGAATAGGTTTAGTTGGTGGATTCTTTCATTCAATATACTGATGGCAATTAAGACACCAAATTCTAGGAGGGTTAATATTATCGTTTACTTCCCTTGTCTTTTTATGTTTGCAACAGGCACGGCAGGGTCTTTCCTCCATATGAGGAGCTATATGTCCATAACCCCTTAATGAGGAATGTGTATAAATCATTTGCATTACTTTCTTTGTTCCCCTGCACGTCTGGCAGGTATCCTCTATACGCTTCTCAATCTGGTTCATTTTACCCTCCTTCTTTTATTTACCCCAAACACCACGTATGACCAATTGCGCTATAACTGAATACACACCAGTATCTTCCCAAGCATCCATTAGTGGCTCATTGGTGGGTTCCACATTTTCCAGTATTGTTCCCCCTTTCATAAACTCTAAGTTTATCATTCTATTCAACTTATCAAATGTACGAACTAGAACCGCTTTCCTGGCGGCATTTATCTCAGCCTGATTTTTCAGACTGGTTCCCAAAGCAATATTTCCTGAGCCATAATCATTCTGCTTTAGGGCAAACACTATATACATTTGATCTAGTATACGTTGAAATTCCTTCGTCATTACTGGATATTCCTTGGAGACTTTATCCACTATATCCATTATCTCCCCTGGTGATTTAGTTTCAAGCACCTTTCTTAAGGCACTAGGAATGTCTCCCTTAAAAGCATCTTCAATTATATCACTCATTTCCATAATAGTTCCTCTCTTTTTTGCCCCGTATATCGTTCATTGTTTGAACGGTGTACGAAGACTGTTTATTATTCTTTCTTAAAAATTAAAACACCTTTCCCTGTATCTGGATCGCTTCCTCTTTCACAATACTCCATATCAACTAACTGATCTACTATCATTCTCAACGTAAGCCTATTAGCATCATGAAAGAACATACCCATTAATTCGCTATTACTAATAACTCCACGATGTCTAATAACATCCATAACAGCAACTGTAGTCTCAGCCTCACCTGATCTTCCAACACCCTTGAATGTCATTGGCATGTTGACTTCTGTTCTGGTCAGTAAATCTAACGCTTCGTCAAACATACCAGCGGTTATTAGCATACCATTACTTTTAGCAGCAGAAAGTATCATACATATTTTTACAATGTGGGTAGCCCTTCTCTCCATATACCCTGAAAACCTAGCATCTTCAATTACACACTGGTATTCCTCCGCCTCATACCATTCGGTGAAGTCCTTATCGAACTTCTCGTCTATCCTAAATGCTCCATGCATTAGGTTAATTTCTTGGAGATCGTGGACTAGAGTATCCTCCATCTCCTCATCAATTTGTTTCATTCTGGTTAAAGAAATTGTTTTACCCTTCTTCTTCTCATACACAAATATGATCCTGCTGGCCAATCCACCACCTACGGTATCCCTAGGGAGAGAAGACGCAATTAGTTCAGGTGTTGTGGCTCCAAAGATGTTTACCCACACATTCTCTATAACTTGGTTTCCTCTGCTCTGTGTTTTATATCGCCAGTGTGGATCACAGTCATACCAGTTGGTTAGGTATGTTAAGAGGTCGGGATTATTATAGCTAAGAAACACGGTTAATTCAAGACTATAAACAGTTAGGGAGCAATGGGCAGGGATAGGAATTCCATCTTTATCAGTCATACCACTTACAATAGAGTCTTCCAGTTCACTTATTAAAGCAACCTGTGATGTTGCTTCAGGGGCAAGCTTTACATTTATCTTGCTTAGTAGATCACGTCCAGGTTCCATTGCTTTACTCTTACGACATCTTCCACTTGGACCAACTAGGACTATATACATATTAGGATAAAAGGTATACCTTCCAAATCGTATATGATTCTTCCTTTGAAGTGCTGAAGCAATGATGGAAATAGCAGACCATTCCTTGTAGAGAATTGGTGGTTCTGTATCGTCTACGGCTTCTAGATATGCTTCTTTCCAATCAGTTAGGCGGCGAGGCATCTTTTAATCTTTCAAGGCCGTCTTTGAGATTCTTAGTTATTTGCTCAACACTTATACCACCTGATACATCAATCTCTTCAGTGTTACCCAGGTTATATCCAACCTCAATATCAACCGGGATATTAAATGTTGTCCCTCTCCAGTGTAATGGGCTTTCAAGGGAATCCCGAATTAAGGCTAGGTATTTTGCGTGTTCGCTTAATGGGATGCTCAGAGGAACCTGGAATATAATAGAGTCATGTATTTGGTTTAGTAGTTCAACATACCTGAACTTGTCTTGGTTATAGTAGATATATATTAATCCCTCTTTATTTATCTTAATTGCAACTGTGCTTTGTGGATTGAAATTGTAACCCTTTCTAAATAGAGACTTATCCCACCTACCCATAAACTTACGCTTATGTCCATAGCAATTTGTTAGGGTTAATTTATTAGTTCTAAGTTCCTCTTCAACCCAATTATGCATTCTACGAATACCTGGATATGTAGCGTGGAAATTCTCTATTAAGAATTTGGCATCTTTAATAACCACTCCATGTTTTCTAGCGAAGTTAACTGGCCCGAAATCATAAGCGAAACTATGGTCGGATTCCTTTCCCCAAAATCTCTCTGTTCTCTTTCCATTACCAAAACTACATGGATTGTTCCTGTCGTCCCCTATTTCTTCAGGCGGTTTCCCAAATATTGCTGATGCTGTGAGCCTGTGTACATCTTTACCCAATTCAAAGGCTTCTATCATCTTAGGTTCAGGAGCAGTATATGCTACTATTCTAGTTTCTGCCTGAGCAAGATCGATATTATATAACAGGTAACCTTCATCAGCCAGCATATACTTATCCATAACATGAGGTTGGTTTTGAATGTTCGTCCCTTCACCGGATATAATATCCGTGCTTGAGGATAACCGTAGATTAACAGTCCCAACTGGATTCATAGAACTCCTCAGCCGTCCGTCATCTCCAAGAACTACACCAAAAAATTGACTAGATAGGGTTTTGTTATGCCGATAGAGCATAACTAGATCGGCTGCTTTATGTCCCATTAGGGATATTTTCTTCATAGCAGCATCATCTGTTGTTATACTACCTTTAGCCCTAATTGGTGGGATGTCTAGGATGTTGTAGAAGTATTTCTTTAGTTGTGGTACACTAGCAGGGTTGTTTATTACCCCTTCTGTTAATTCACCCAATGCCTGCTTTGCTAAATCCCTGGTTTCCATTGCCTTTTTCTTTGCTATCTTTAACCCATCTACATCCATTCTAATACCATTGGATTGCATGTATACAAGAATGGGAATTAGTCTCTTTTGTAGTTCATAGGAATTTCTATTTCCTTGCCTATCTAAATAGGACATTAACTTTGGACTAACTTCTGCTACTATAACAGAATCCTTTGCATTGTAAACAGCATGGTCTGCATCGGTAGCATTAGGTTGATGTTTTCTGAACTTGCCATCATCCTTATAGTATGGCTCAAGCGTCTGAACGCTTGTTATAAAATCAAGACCCTTTGGGAGATCGGGATAAAGGATACCGTGTTGGATCATTGTATCATCCATTTCAGATACCCTAATGCCATATTTGTTGAATAGGAAACCAGAGTCAAATACTCCATTCTGTGCATTCTTTATAATTCCTGGATTCTCAAGAAGTTCAGCAATCTTAGTCCATATCATTGCTTCCTCTAGTTCGGAGAAATAGTATTCGCTTTCCCAAATAAAAGGAATACTGATACCTTCATCCCCTTTGTATGCAAGGCTAATACAGCTTACCTCGCCTGCGGATACTTCAATATCAAATGATACAGGAGATTCGTCTGAGCAGATATGTATGTATTGTAGAACCTGATCTAAGGATGGTTTGATTATATACTTTCTTTTAGGAAGGTTGATTTCCGGAAAAGTAGATTGATCTAGAATTCTCCGTAGGTCTGCTGAGATGCGGTAGTTGTATTCGAATTTACGAAGAGCGGCGGCAGGATGGATTATAGGGATTACTTTCCTACCATCAACTTCAGCTATTCCTTTTAGAATTGATCCTCTCCACTTGGTAACCTGCCATTTTCTAGTTAGGGCGTATAGGGAGATGTTTCCAACTGCAACAAGGACATTAGCCTTGACTGATTTTAATTCACCATAGAGATATTTTTCATATTCATCATAAGCAGCAGTTGTAATAACTCTTCTTGTCTTGGAATTGTACTTTATGTATATACTAACATCGTTATGAGGAGGTCTAATCTTTATAACATTACTAATATAGAGACTAGACCTATTAACACCTGAATTGTTTAGAAGAGAATCAAGATGCCTTCCGGCTCTACCAACGAATGGCTTTCCGTATTTAACTTCTTCCTCACCCCCAGCCTCACCTATGAGGGCAATATTGGCTTCTCTAATTCCTGATGGTGGTACGCTAATTTGCATCATGTTTTTCCAATGCTTTTCTTATTTTATCTAGGCGGCCTCTAGGAAAGAACATTTCAATCATCTTTTCCTGTGCCTCTTTGGGCATTTTGTATATTTTGTTTCTCTTTCGGAATCGGAATCGATAGTAGAGTTTACGAGTCCACATTATTATTCCCCCAATGTTCTATAATTTGGTGGACTATTATTAGTTACATTCAAAATATAAGCATCCTTCATAGTCTTACTAATATCATACCCCCACGCTCTCATTCCCAAATTAGCGGCAGCAAGAATAGCATTTCCACTTCCAAGACAGGGGACTAATATTAAAGCGTTTGAATGTAAGAAGGTATCCAAGATTTCCTGCTCTAACTCAATCGGTTTCTCTGTTTGATGAATTCTTTTAGAATGGTGAGGAGCAGAGAAATTGAAGGTGTTATGCCTCCCTTGGTTCTTAATTCCTGCCTGTCCTTTCCGAGCGTAAAAAAATAGTTCATAGGCATTTCCTAGATATCGATCAGGTCGGTGTGGGAATCCTTTACCCTTATCCCACAATCCTGGATTGCGGCGGCAACTAAAACCTGCTCTAATGATTTCTTGATATGTAGGTTCAAACCAAGGTTCAGGGCCGAACCAGCATATTAACCATCCTGATGGTTTAAGGATTCTATGAGATTCAGACAGGAATTTTCTTAAGACAGGAATATAGTCTTCCATATTAATCCAAGTACCAGCGGCATCCATTACACCACTTCTCTTTTGAATCTCTCTTTGGGAATCTTCATCTAGACCATATGGCATATCCAGGATTACCATGTCTACAATTCCAGCAGCTAGAGATGGTGAAGCTTTGAAGAAGCCGGATTTCAATGGGTCTTCATCTATCTCTTCGACATGATAATAGTTTATTAATCTAGTATGTACAGATTCTACACCCTCTTTATCTTCAGTCTCTTTAAGTTCCTTCCTAACTTCATCTGCCCGCATACTCTTTCCCATCTGACGGACAAACTTTTCTGCCTCTTGTTTTGATCCTAATTTTTTTAAATCAGGTAAGGCTTTCAGTACAGTTGCAAGGTTCAAGTCCTGTACCACAGAGCCAGCAGAGCGGCCTAGTACCCTCGCTGTGTCCCGCTTACTGTGCCCGGTACTACTAGGGCCGCCTACAGTCTTAACGCCGTGTAGTTCCTGCTCTAGCCTATGGATTTCATCAGTCAGTTCGATCTTTTCCCACCACTCTAAATCTTTCCTATGAATATTCTCTACCAATTCAATTTCACGCATCTTTACAGGAGTGATATCGGTAGGGTATATGATAGCGGGTACTGTCTCTAGTCCTGCTAATACAACGGCACGTAATCTTCTACCCCCCGCTAGTAAGAGGTACTTCTTATCTGCTCCTTCCAATATTTTGACAGAAAAAGAACTGACTAAGCCGCCAGTGCTTTTTATTGATTCCGCAAGTTCTTTGAGGTCGCCGTATTCTTTGCGGAACCTATCGCCGAATTCTATATCGTCTACTCGAATAGAATCAACTTGTTGCTCCATTTCGTTCCTTTAATATTTCCAATTTTTGTGAGAGGTATAGCTCTTCTATATAATTGTATATTCCTATTATATCTTCCTGTATTCTAGAAGTATCAGTAGTGCTGTAGCACCTATCTATCTCTTCAAGTAAAGCAATTGCCCCTTTTAATCTAAAGTGGTAATGGCTCTTCATTGTACTCAATGTCTGTAGCTCTGATCTTGGTTTAGACTCTATGTTCTTTTTGAATATCACGTTGTTCTCCTATTTAAGTAACTCCAATAATTCCTTCTTCTGCTCTTGGGATAAGCTACTCAATAGTTTCTTCTGAGATCGCTTATCTGGTTTCTTATAAAAACTCTCCCTTCTCCTATGGGATGCTAGGATTAGGGAAACTTTTTCATCATCAGAAAGTTCTGTGATGCTAGGTTTGATGTCCTTTAGACTAGACATTTTATTGTCGTTCTGTATCTTCTACAATTTCTTGTACTACATCATATAAAGCATCTAGTAATAACTGTCCTGGGTCTTTAGCATCTTTTAATGTATCTATACCCAACTTGGTAGAACATTCAGGACAAATATAGAAATGCCTTGTTGTTCTGCATAAGGTATTTTGTACTTGAACTCTATTCCATTCTTTTCCAACTTGGTATTCAGCATTTAGACCATATACTTTGTTTGGACACTTACTTACATCGCAGTTGATATCTATTGACATTTTATTACTCCTTACTTTTTGGTTAGATCAAATCTCGTAGGGATTTCAATTCCTTTTTAGGTTTAGTTAAACTTTGCTGCCTTTTATGAACCCTCATACATTCCCTAAACCTAGCAGGAGATTCAGGAACAAAATGATTACCATTGGCATACCAAATTCTACCAGATGGAAAAAAGAATGCCGTTATATCTCCGGGTAAGCCGATAGACTCTGGAAGAATATCTCCCTTGCCTATTTTTGTTAAGTTGGAAACCATAGCCTTCTCTGGTATCCCGCTTATGTATTGTCCAATACCACCAGAGATTGTTTGGTAGTAATAAATCCTAGTCGGTAAACTCATCTTTATGTTCCTTTAATTTACTAGAAATATCCGCTACACCTATCTCACCTGAGCATAGCAATCCAATGATAATATACTTCTTAGGTGATTTAAGAAGTCGTACTAAATCCTTTAAGAGAGCATTGAATATAATTGTCTGCTGCCCTCGTTCTACAAGGGTTCGCCATTCTTTTAATAGCTCTTGGTCTTTTACACGGAAGGATAGTTTATCTTCGTCCATATTACTTTACCTTCTTCGGCTTGGCTATATTCCATAGGAATCTACCAACCCCTAATTGGTAAAGTCCTCCCGCTATCGCCTGTATCATCGACTCATCGTGCTCACACTTTGAATTAGAATGAGAAAGGATAGCATGGATAACCTCGTGGATTAAGGACTCTTCTTGAACATTTCTCTTAGCTTTAGGCCATAAGATTATTACACCAGTTGAAATTCTAACCTGACCAAACCACATTTTATCATCTTCTCTCTTCATTCCATCGGCAAATTCGATGGTAACTTTGTAGTCATGACCACATATTTTCATTACTTACCTTTCGTATACCGTTCAAAGTTTGAACACTATACAGGAGAGGAAGGATTGGAGAGACAGCAGAGAGATAACAAGACACCAATCCTCCCTTCCTATATAGACAGCCATGAACTTATTTATTAAGCCATGCCTTAACTTCATTCCGTACAGGAAGACCTCGTGTCTCATCTGCTGGTTCCGTACCAACTGATGCACGAACTTGTAAGTCCTCAAGTTCGGAAAGATGCTCTTCCATTGCAGCTGGGCCACTGATGCCGGAATAATCATAACCTGCTGCATCGAAGAAGGTCTTGATCATTGTAAGCATTACTAGGGCACTGGATTCTTCATCCCCCTGCATTGGAAACCATAGTGAATTAAAAACTGGACGATGGTTTGGGACTTCATCAGTCAACAGCATGCTGTAGAAGCCTTTTCTATTAGTAGAAGCAGTTTTCATAGCTACCTTCTTAATAGTGAATAGATATGAACCATTGTCCAATATGGTCTGCTCAGGAAGTCCTGCCAGATCCCATTCCAAGAAGTCGCTCATTTTGTTTTTCTCCCTTTTTGTTTGTTATGCCTAACGGCTTTTGTTAGACTTACTAAAGTATCTCTAGATTCCAAGTCTGTCTCATTCCAGCCATTGATTGAGTCCCACCTCTGGTAGAAATTATTAGAGGTTGGAATGAAAATACTATGAACCTCTTGGCCAAAAAGAATTACATGGTCGGTTCCAAATCCTCCAGGCCCAGATATACGTTTATTAAGTCCCTCCAATTGTAGTACCAGTTGATGGCGTTTCCTCCCAGATCGAATGGTCTTCTTTAGGATTGGCCCACCTTCATAGGTTGTGTAGAAGATTTTCATATTACAGAAAAGCTTCCCGGCATTTTACTACCGAAGAGTTTATCCTATCTTTTAATGATGACAAATTCTCCGGCAGTTGTTCTATTAGTGCAATGATAGGTCTACAAGGGTCAGGCTTACTATCTTCGCCACTGGCATCACCATTAGCATCATTTAGGAAGGCTTCTAAGCTTCCTACAGATGCACCTAGAGATGCTAATGTATTCTCAATCGCAGTTGCTCTAGATTCTCTCACAGCATCTTTTGGCATTCTTTCTTCACCAGTAGTCATTTTATTCTCCTTTTGTTATGTTACTTCTCTATCCTCATATGGCAATCCAACCTTCTGAAGGATATGCCTAAGATTTGCTGGTTCATACTTATTAAGTTTACCTTCAACAGTTGCAAGACGGGAACCGCATTCATATATACCATCATTTTCTGTAAGAAATCTGTATCGATCTTCTGGTTTGGTTTGTTTTGGATCAACAGACATAACATAAACCTCATCAAAGGTGGCAGGTAATGTTTCGGCAGTCTTAGGACTTCCTACTATTGAGGATATGAACTTTCCACTTATATCATCCTTATCCTTAGCAATATGAGCAGTCAAGAAGAAATTGCAGGGAAGGGTCATGATTCTTTGAATGATAGAAATGAGATTTAGGTTGACCAAACGATAATCATCGAGGGCTGGTAGTCCCCTGTATCTCTTAATGCCTGCATCTTCTGCCATTTTTTTCTCATAGAACAGGGCAGCTTGGAGAAAATAGGTGAATGAGTCTAAACAATAGGTGGCAATGTGATCAAAGAAACCCTCTTTATGTCTCTTGTTAAATTCTATAAACCAATGGCTGAATGCGTATGGTCTCATTGGATCATCTTCCTCATAGAGAGTGGGATAAATTCCACCTTCTTTTATCTGCGGTAGTATAGATTTTGTACCACCTGGATCGAAGGAATCTATTGCAATTGGTTTTGGTGCGGTTGATAGGACAATGGTTTTACCTGACTTCTTACCACCGATTATCAGACCACTCATGGTTGTAAATGCCCCACTGCTTTTATATGTGGCATCTATTTCGGATAGTTTCTTTTTGATATCAAGAGACATTATTCCTCTCCACCTTCCTCAAGACCTCTATTGTATTCCTCAGATGTACAATCAGGACAGGGTTCTACAACTAATACCACATCACCCCATTTCATATCTGTTTCAGGTATTATTAATTCCTTTTTGCAAATACATCTAACGCTAACTTCCATTATTCTCTCCTAACATTTTCTGTAACTCTACCTATATCTGCACTTTTCTCTTCTTCATCTATTCTCGAACTCGTGAACTCTGCATTCTCTGGGTCTTCAAGAATACGGGACAGGATTTGGAACGTATTTTTTACATCTCTAAGTGTAGCGTGTACTATGGTAGCTTCAACTGTTGATCTACGGATGGTCAATACGATCTTAACATCCTTAAGTTGTATCATCATTTTCTCCTTTTTCTAAGTGAACCACCTTACTGGCAGTCTTCTCTCTATCAGCAGGATTCCACCAATCAACCTTAAATCCTGGTGGTGGCTCTATGCAATGCTTTAGAGGATTAGGCCAGAGGCGGCAGTATGGTTCAAACATACATCCGAAGTAAGAATCACAATTCTCCGTGTTCATTGGAAAGCAAGAGAGGATATCATCATCAGGGGATGCTTCCTTCAAGCGTTCCATGTTCCAATCTATCAGGTCATACCAGTGTCTAACATTCCACAACCAAGCAGCCATTAATTCCTTACTCTTACTAATAGGAACTCTAATAACCTCTTGCTTGCCATGAGGGGAATCTCCAGTGAGTACCTCATTTGTATACAGACACATACCATTAACTTCAAGTCCCTTAATAGAACCTTCGGGGAACATCATGTGTAGAACATGGAGATAGGTGCCAATTTGGGTCTTTAGATGCCACTTGTTTATCCACTTATTATCTTTTCGGGATAAGGTCTTATGTTCCTGAATGAATATTCCAAGGACATCTTTTAGAATAGCATCTATCCTGAAGTGTAATACTCTCTCATCATCTATTGGAACAGTTCCACTCACTTCGGTATGTAGAACTTCTCGTTCAGATGATTCATGTTCATGATTGAGGATGTAATGAGTAAGAGCAAGGATTGCATCCCCAGGACTTTTGGGACGGTTTACTTTATCTTTATATTCCTTATAATATACCTGATAATATTTAAGAGAGGCACTATAGAATTCCCTTAGGTTTATGTCCCCTTGTTCAATCATGCTATCAAGAAGTACAAGCATAAATTCTGAGGGAATTGGCCTACCGTCTGGGTTTACGATCTTTGTAAGTTTCTCATAGTAGGTTTTTAGAAATGCATCAATAGCACCTTTCAGGGATTCTTTCTGGATACCATTAATTAGAAGGTACTCCATTGCATCATGATGTGCTGAGCCGAATGTCAGGTGGAGATTAGGGGCAATTGGTGTCCATCCCAGAAGACGCATCTTCATATACTTTCTAGGACATTCCATAAACTCCTGAATCTTTGTAGAATCTAGTATATACCATGTTTCATTTTGGGGAATTGGGAAAGGGTTGGTATCATTCACCCTGCTTGTCCTCCATTTTTATATTCTCCTCAATGTTAATAATGTAATTCTTCTGAGTTGTGGAATCTATAGGTACACCACTTGACCTAGCGTATTCTAATGCCTTACGGGGGGTATCTCTCATAAGTTTAACCATTACCTCATAGTGGAAATGGTTTAGTTTTATAAGGATTTGTTGATTGTTTTCTATGAAGTTAACAACAACCTTGCCGGGATCACCTTTAAAAGTTGTTCGGCCTTTGTATGAGATGGGTGGTTTGTGGGTCATGCTACTCCTTCATTAGGTTTATCGTCAGGTTGATCCTCCATAGGTACTTCATCCCGTATCATCCTAGTACGGCCAATTACGGATGTAGCATTGACTATATAATATTTCAACTGTTCTTCCTTAGATGTGTAGACCTGAAACGATGTTCCTCCAGGTATTATAAGTACCATATCACCCACTTTAAGAAGATCACATCCAGGTCCAACACCAATTGCTTCTACTTTTAATAAATCAGGTGGGTCTGTATCATGCTTATAACCCTCTGGAAGTATAATACCTTGTAGTGTTTTTACTTCTTTTGTTATTGCATGTTTCGTAACAAGAATCCTATCACCTACTGGAACGTACATTCTTCTCCTCCAATTTTACTAACCTACCCGATTGCTTTGCTAGATTCAATGCCTTCTTTGGACTATGTCTAGCAAGATTGTTTATCTTCTCCATGAAATAAAAACCTACATCGTACTCGTATCTTTTTCCATCAATATCAAACTTGATAATCTCTCCACGATCTCCAGATTCGCAGCCGATGTAGGTTATGGTGGACATCTATTCTTCACTTGGATTTGAACCTACCATTACTAACTAGTCTAATTGTCCCATTGTCATATATATTAACATCGATTAGGATACCAGGACTTTCATAAGACCTCGATTTAACACAAATTTTGTCATCCACCCTTTCTAGCCAAACCTCAATGATTTCCTCTGGCGTCTCTTTTGGTGGTTGATCTCTTATGATAAGTTTCATTCTTCTTCCTTTCCTTTTATATAAAGTTCATAGGGCCAATGCTGTTATCAGCCTCGCCGATAACGTGTAGATCACTCGAACGGAACTTCTCCTATCCTAGTACAAAGAGCACATTGGCCCTATTATTAATAGTACCGGGGGAGAACGTTGCAACTAGCGCCAGGGCATTGCCTGAGAATCGCATTCGCTTCCGGGATTCTCCCCCTTAAGCCTATCACCTCTATTGTATAGATTAGATAGACAGTATTACCCATGATCCTGTTTGGATTTACACAGGCAATTTCAAATAACGTTGGCAGAGGACAGGTATCGAAACCTGCCGGGCTTGTCTTAGCATGCCTTTTAGCGCATGTCAACTATTGTTGGGTCAGTCTCACCCTTGTCGTTTAATTCCAACTCTGCCAATTTCAAAAATCTTGCCGGGATTGGTTTACCAGTTCCCGGCGGACTGGATAGAAGAACCTCTACAGCTCGTCGGCCAATGCCAACTTGAGGGCATCCTTCTGCTCCTGGCTCATGCCAGAGATGGCAGAAAGTGCCTGCTGTACTGGATCTTTCGGCACACGGGTAATGACAGAAGGAACCCACTTATCAACCTTGGCCTGAATAGATTCAGGAGTTGATCCCTCCGCTTCACCTGCTGCACGGATGATACGCCGTAGACCGATGATGAACTGTGCTTTCGCAGCCTTGAAGACGGTATCGTCATTGTTGACTCTCTTTTGAAGTCCGGTCAGATCATCGCCGAAATCATATCCGGCCTGGTATGTCTGCTCGGCTACTTCAATTTCCTTGCCGTCCTCTTCAACTACATGAGCACCGATCTTGGCGACCCATACTTGCTTAGCCATTCTACGTCCTTTCTACGTTCGTAGGTTTATTGATATTTCCCAAGATGGCTTCCTGTATCTTAAGCGAATCAGGCGCTTCACCTAGGGAACCTTCTCGTTCTTCCAAGGCCAATGATTCGAGACTCAACTGTTTGAGGTATTGGGCCTCAGTAGATTTATGTCTAAAGTTCATACCAATGTTGGATAGGAAAAGGTTAGCTTCATCTGTTTTCTCAAATCTTTCTGCTAAATTGTTATCTACTAAAACAGTTTCTAAATCATGGATTATTTGATTGAGGATATCAGATTTGTTTCTGAGATTTAAACCCTTGGATGTGTAAAATCTAGTAATAGTTGCCATAGATCTAATATCGAATCTTATGGTTGCTAGTCCTGTATTTTTTCTTTTGTCAGTTGGCAATTAGTTATCTCTCTTTGAAGGTAGCGGAACTTAACACTTTTAAAAGCCGTTGTCAAGGGTTTTCTTACTTATTTTGATTAGAGTTTTCTGGATTAAGGGGTTGGATAGTATCTTGCCTTCAAGATAGATCATAAGGTCTATCCAAAGGAAGACTAATATTTTCCATTTGATCCATAGCCACGCTTTTCGTATACTGTTCACAGTTTGAACGGTGTACAGAACCTTTGGATTACTACTTTCTTGCTGATTTAGAAGAAATTAGCATTTTTACCCCACTGATTATCACCATACCATGTTCCATTACTCTTCCCTTAAAAATAATGGCGGCATTCCTGCGGCAATGTGGACACTCTAATACATTCCCATCGAAGCAGTTTGATGGTGTTTGATTAAAGGGGAATAGACAGCTAGGGCATATTAGTTTGTTCATTGGTTCTCCTTTCTAATTATATCATACCTTGATAGGAATGAGACCTCTGCCTGAATACTGTCCATTGGTACTTTAATATATTGCTTATATGGTTCTGCTGTAAGACCCCAATCAAAGTCTGATGGTTTCATAACATCCCGGCGTTCTGTTGCAAGCATTCTACTGTCGACATCTTTAACTATTTGTGGCATCGGCCACTCTAAGCCGAAATGTGTTGCTACTACATGAAGAATCTTTTGTTCTATTTCCTTAAAAAGATACATATTCTGTTTTGTTGGCCCTGCTATGTCGCCTATATATGCCTCAGCAGCATCATGTAATAAGCCCCAGAGGGCATATTCCTTTGGTACTTTATGGGAGACGTGTATGGAATGTTCAGCGACGGAATAGAGGTATTCACAAGCCCCAACAAAGCGGCAGATTTGAGATAAATGATGGGCAATGTCATATATGTCTACATCATCCGGTTGTGGATTTCGTGGATAAAACTGCTTGACTGTATACGTTTGAATCCAATCTTTCACTTTATATTTCCTTTCTATGTATTTCACAAGCCTTAACCAATTCTACATCCTCGACAATTCTAGTTCCAGGCATGTAGACTGGATTAGTCTCACAAAGCGGGCATTCCTCCCAAGGGATACCACCAAGGTATTCCATTAGAATTTCACCTTCTATATAGAGTTCGTCTTTGATGTGATTGAAGAGATCATTGGATTCCATGATCTTAGCGTATTCCCTAAGAGGCAATTGATTCAATTGTCTGAGGAAATCAGGATAATTGGGGATAGGGTCTATGGTGGTCATTCTAGACATCCTCTGGTATAATAATGCTTTTAACCATCTGATCTACCAAGGCTCTTTTATATGCCCTCACTGTTCTCCATATAAGTTCTTTCTCGGCCCTATTAAATATGTCAGTATCTATAGATGTTCCGAACCATACACCCAACGATGTCTCACTATTTATCCACATCTTCAGACCACTTTTATGAACAAAACTCTCGGTAGCACCGTCTATTGACCATTCAGATGGGACCTTGTATATTGACTCTGCTATAGTGTTAGCAAACGATCTTATTTCCATTCTTCGGTTGAGTAGGTCTTTTATTTGCATCTCCATTTTCTCCTTTTTAGATATCAGACTCGTTTTCCGCCCTTAGTATATGGATCAGGCTCAAACTCTGTTTTGTACTTCATTACTTTTGTTTGTATGTCAGGCATCGGTGGCCTCTTTAAATAGCGTTACCATACATATCAAATTTCGGACCCCACTTCATAAGCTCTAACTCAACAGCCTTATCTTCTCTGTACTTTGCCCCTTTGATCTCATGCGTTCTCTGCCATATCTTTCGGCATTTCTTATTGCAAAAGTTTGTGCCATTGTTTGTTTTCTTGCCGCAAGTATTACACTTCACCTTCAGCCTCCAGTTCTTTGATGGCGGCTTTAACAAGGTATATTTTGCTGACATGTGAACTCTTCACCACCTCCAACAACATTTCTTTTGCCCTCTCCACCCGCTCACGCTGCTGTGCCTTGATCTGCTCAGTAGCGTTTGCGATGGCGGTTTTGATTAATTCAGCAAAGTCCAAAATCTCTGCATTGCCACCTGTCATATCATAAATTCGTTGTCGAGATGCTATTTGATTCCCAAACTCCGTCAGGATTTCGTGCATAGTGGTCATCATTTCTCCCCTGTTGTTAGCCCATAATATTCTAACATTTTCCGCTCTGATTCCTCTGCCCTTCTCGGCGCTCCAGTTCCATCTATAACCGAGACTCCATCATGGCCACCTAATAATTCTGCAAACTGTCTTGATGCCTCTGCCTTAGTTTCAGGACTTGATTTCAAACACCCCAAGCAAATCAACTGCTTATTAGCACCATAGGGTCGCAATTCTTTGCTGCTGGAATGGCATAGATAACACTCGTCGGTCATTTTGGAAGGGTCAATCATCGGCAAAACTCCCATCTTCTATTATTACGTTTCCAACACTGTCTCGAACTAATTCGACACACTCACCAGGATAATCAGCATAGTCATCTTCCTCATCAATAGATTCTGGCTTATGCTTCCTCTCAACCCTATCTAAGAATGTCTCAATGTCGGTCATTTTTGAGGGGTTCATTTTAGACTTCTCCCATTATAACGACCCGTGCAATTTCTTCCCATGACGCAATCATTTCCTGTATAACCTCGTCATCACATTGGGATATTTCGTTTTTAATGCCTCTTCTATCAGACACATCAGCATAAATTCCCAAGGCGACTTTTCTCCAGGCAAGCATTGGTATAGATTCGATGCCACGCTGAACTGTTTTTATTGCAATCTCTGTTTTATTCATTTTAGCACCTCCAGTTAAATTGAATCAGTTAGTTGCCCAACCCAAACTTCGCAGGAAGCGTACCTTAGCCCGAATCTCCTCAGCGTGTTTCCCGTTGCCGCTGTTCCACTTTGCCCAGACTTTCATGTAGTCACCATTATACTTTTCTCGTTCCTTTGTCAGCCGTTTCAATACTTGTTGCCTATCCCATTCAAGTTCAAATAATAGTTTCTCCGCAATACGGGATCGCTCCCACGTATTTGTCTTCCGCCTGTAAACTTCATCAGCAAGAAAGTCAGCCCTTTGGTGATACCGCCCATACTCGTGATTCTCCAAATTGACTCGCCACAAACCACCACCCGATTCGTGCCAGTCGTAGGCCGCAAAGGTGAAACCAAGATCATACGGCTTGCCCCATTCATAACTTGCCCGGATCGAATCTTTCTGCGATTGACTGGCCCCCTCCTTGACTAAGTGAGCGCCATCATATTCTCCGTACCACCATTCTGAGGGAGATTGTTGGCTGTATAGACTGGTGCAGAGGGTTAATATGAGGGCAAGCATTTTCATAGAATATCACCTGATCCCCCATCCACTCCCCTTTTTTGGCAATCTAAATCCCCATACCACTAGGATAATAAATAAAACCACGTAGGGCACGGTTACAATCCAGTCGATCATTTTAATGGCACCTCCCTTTTCGATAGCCGACTCAGTATGTAAACTACGAGAAGCATGGCTGCGAGTATGAAAAATGTTTTTACGAGTATCATTTGAACCTCTTCCTTCCCTTTAAAAACATTGCTAGACAAAATCCGGCAAGGGCACCTAGTAGCCTAACGGGATCAAGGTAGCCGATAGTATAAACAATAGTCATTGAGATGATTAATGGAATCAACCAAGGCCAGTTCATTTGAATACCCCCTATTTGAATTGTCTGGTTACTGTACACCGTTCAAAGTTTGAACGATATCACTAACTCTTGGATGGTCTCAATGATCCAATTAATCACTGTGATTAGGATTACTATAATCCTTTGCATTATTACCACTATAACACCCTTCCTTTTTTCATATTGTTTCTATCTCCAGGATTTCAGGAAATCCAATCCAACCCTTTTTTGTGAATCTTTCAAATGGTAGGGTTTCAAAGAGATTGGCAACCTTTTTATGAAAGTCTGCTCGATCTTCGAATGCGGTTAGGGCTTCTTTTAATTCCAGTCTGTATTGCATCCTTATTTCATTCTTACTTGGAAATCTGCCACACTTATGTGGGTATGTAACTTCTATTGCTTCTTGAAGTTGTAAAAGAGCTTCTTCTGCCACTTTGTATGAAGTAAAAGTGGAACAGCCTGTTATTATTCTACCTAGACTTAATGGGCAACCGCTACAGCGGTAACCTGGTTTCAATCTCCCACTAAGGCGACAAAGATTACAATGATCAGCCCGAAAGAATATCAATCCATAAGGATCACGATACTTCCTCTCCATTTCTCTAAAAGCAGCGACGTATCTCTCTTGATTTGTCATGATTTGTCTACTGTCTCCTTATTTAGATATTAACAAGCATCTTGTGAAGGTTTGTACCGATTGTGTTAAGAGAATAGGTATTTTGATATTTCGTACTGACGTATAAATAAGGGCTGTGGTCTAAGATTTCCGTCATACCCATGTTCAAATCAATCCCAAGGTCAAACAGGTCTTTTCTTGTATAGAACTCTCCAGGCTTCATAATGGTTAGGAATCTGTATTCTCTCTTAGTTATGCTTAGTCTAAAATCATGAACCACCCCTGAATTGGTGGTAGTTAGATGCATGGAGACTCTTATGTTAATGGCCACTATTCACGCCTCGTTATAGGATCAATTCCCATTTCCCTATCTGCAAACTCAGTGTATGAGTCCAAACACTCTGGGCAGAGTGATTGAAGATAACAAAGGCTTTCTATCCAAACACGTTTCCATTTGCCGCAGGATTTACATTTGTAATGTCCATACTTTCTGGGTTTATTATGAAGGTGTTGGGTAGTCTGAAACTTTAACATTATTATTACTCCAACTCAATTGAATATATTACATCTCCTATCGTCAAGGATGCTGCTGCTAAGTCTTTAATAGCAATCAGAGGAATAAAGAGTGGCTGATGTTGATGAACCCGCCCGGCGTTTATACGATTATAAACTGCTCTAGTTCCACCTTTGATTGGTTCTATTGTAATTGTGAATGACCTTGGATCAATAATAGCCTGATCAAATCTAACCTTCAGACCCATGTTATCTATATATTTTAAGAAGAACTTATCACATCGCTCGTGATTTACTTTAAGTTCCCTCTGCTGACATGCCCAAAAGAGGGCTTGATAGAGTTCGGTGAAATTCTTTAGGAATCCGTATTTATGCTTGAAGTGGAGATAGTCTGGAGATTCGGTTAGGTTATTGGTGCTGCTCATGATTATTTTTCCTCATAAGTCAAGTTTCTCAGCAAATCCCGTTCTTCAGTTGTTAATCTCTTATTTACACACATCAATTGCATTTCTCCTCCAATATGAGTGGGCCAACTCATTATTTCTTTGACGAATCCTTTGAAGAATTTGGCCTGTTCAAAATCATCGCTGCTGGCTACTAACGCCCCGGCGAGTTCTGAATCTATTATAAGACCATGGTTCATTATTGTTTTCCTTTTCTTGGTAATGCTCTTAGATTTTTACGACACCAATAGAAAGTACAATCGGTATTATGACCATCTATGAGTATATCTACATTCATGTGTAATTTCATTTCGGGGTATTCACTACTCCTATCTGGATTAATTACAGTAGCATTTTTACCAATGTGTTTAAACCCTTCATCCTTATTTACATTGGGACGATTAGACCAAGGCCCGATAATCTTAACTCGATCACCCTTTATTAGTTTTCTACGTGGCATGATTGTTTATCCTTTATCTTTCATTTGAATACGTAACTGGTCTAAGATTCTACTCATTAAGTCGGCTACGTCAGACTCAGAAATGTTCATGATTTGGCTGATCTCTACTAGGGTAAGATTTTCGTAATAATAAAGGGCTAAGATTAACCTTTCCCGTTCGGGTAATTCGTGGATTATGGTCTGTAATTCTACAGCAAGTTCGCTAGCGATTGGCATGATTTATCCTTTCTTTATTAAAGTGGAAAGTTAGACGTGAACCTACCACTATGGTTATCGCAAATGTTGAAGATTACAATCCAGGGGTATGATGCTGCCCTTAGTTCTGGATCGATTGGTTTGATGTATCCATAACCACACTTGGTAGTTATTACAACCGCCTGAAGGTTATTTAGTGTAACCTCTTTGCCTATGTAATCCCGATGGTCGCAATCTTTATGTTCCGGCCAGCAGGATTCTGATGTATCACAGAGTTCTGGCATTATTTATTCTCTTTACTCCTGTCCTAGCGCAT
>SDBT01004208.1_pt1 | contig 24522 bp, 18 predicted proteins | sample 2277101 | NCBI WGS metagenome assembly SDBT01 (sample SAMN10404973, study PRJNA504765) | marine sediment metagenome | isolation source: marine sediment core GS10_PC15, 103 cmbsf | place: Arctic Ocean: Southern Knipovich Ridge | collected 2010 | reverse complement strand
TCGGTCGCACGCGAGCATATCTACGAAATCGCCTTCTCTGGCAACACGACGATGGAGCATTTGCTGTGCGGCATCGACGTTTCGGCATTGGGTACGCTGCCGTTCGCAGCCGCCCACGGCCGGGGGCTTATGCTTTCGTCCGCCGAGTTGGGCGTGCCGATCCACCACAGCGGACGGGCGTACATTTTCCCGCTGATCGGCGGATTCGTCGGCGGCGACGCTGTTGCCGGCATGCTGGCCACGCGACTGATCGAGGCCGACGGACCGATGCTGATGATCGACATCGGTACGAACGGCGAGATCGTGCTGGCCAACGACGGCAAGGCATGGGCTGCGTCGACGGCTGCCGGTCCGGCCTTCGAAGGCGCGCGGATATCCTGCGGGATGCGCGCGACGCGAGGCGCAATCGAGAAGGTCGTCTTCGACGGCGACGTGGAGCTGGGCGTAATCGGCGGAGTCGAGCCGGTCGGCATTTGCGGCAGTGGGCTGGTGGACATCGCGGCCGGGCTGTTGGAGACGGGCATCGTCGGCGAAACCGGGCGAATGCTCCCGCCGGACGAACTGCCTGACGAGATACCCGAGTCGCTGCGAAAGCGAGTGCAACTCGATGCAAAAGGCGAAAGCGAATTCGTACTCTCGGCCGTCGGGCGTCAGGTGGTTTCGATCACACAGCGAGACGTCCGCGAACTGCAACTGGCGACCGGCGCGATTCGCGCAGGCATTCAAATTTTGCTTCGTCGAGCGGGGCTCAAGCCTGGCGATCTGAATCGCGTGCTGATCGCGGGCGGGTTCGGCAGCTTCATTCGCCGCAGCCGGGCACAGCGAATCGGGCTCATACCTCACCAGGTCGATCACAGCCGAATTCGCTTCGTGGGCAACACGTCTCTGGCCGGTGCGAAATGGGCGCTGCTTTCAACGCGTGCCCGCAAACAGGCCGAGCACCTCGCCCGCCAGGCCGAGCACGTCCAACTGTCGCAAGACCCCAACTTCCAGACGGAATTCGTCGAGGCAATGATCTTCCCGCAGGATTAATGCCTGATCGCAGCAACACGCACCGCTCTAAAAATCACGGACGCGATTGAGTGCGGTCACGGTGAAAATGATGGGGTAGAGTTTTTCGAAATACCACAGCCGGGCGAAGTACAGGCCGATCGGCGCGGGCGGGAAGTTTCGTCCGCGATCGGTGCGATCTACCAGCCAGGCCGCTCCGCGCGAAATCGCCGCATGAATTACATCGTCCGTCCGCCCGTTGGCATGGTGATGTCGCAACACGTCGCCCAGTGCGATTGTCGCAAGGGCGGTCTCTTCGATCGAGGCTGGAACGTCGGCCGCCCCGCCCCATCCGCCGGATATATTTTGAGCTGTAATCAGCCAGTGCGTCGCGCGGGCGATCATGTCTCTAGCTCGCTCGTCCGCCGTGCGAGCTGCTGATAGCGCGGACAATACGCGGGCCGTGCCGTAGGTTGGATTTTGCTCGCCGGGCGCTGCCGTGTTGCCGAACCACAGCGGCGTCCACGCGCCGTCGTTTCGCTGCGAGTCGGCCAGGTAGCCAACAGCCCGGCCGATGGCGCGTTCGACGCGACGTCGCAGAGGCGCGCCGAATGCTTCCCGCCAGGTGTGCAGAGCCTGGATCGCGTGGGCCGTCAGGTCGGGTGCGGATCGGTCGAACGGCAGGGCCGACCAGCCGCGACAGAACGTGCCCAACCCACCGTCGCGATTCTGCAAGCCAAGCAACCAGCACGCACCGGCCCGAGCAGCCGAGATCGCGCTGGGCGAGTTTGGTGCGAGTCGATGCAACGCCAGCATAGCCCCGGCCGTGTCGTCCGCATCGGGCACGCCGCCGGGCCGATCTGTCCACGCCCAGCCACCCGCCGCAGCGCGGATATACGGATGCAACGTGCGATGCTGTGCGGCCAGTATCCACTCGCAGATTCGCTCGCGATCCGCATCGTCGAGCGCGGCCCGGCCGAGCGATTGCACGCTCAGCGTCGTCAGCCAGGTCGCCAGGTCGGTATCGATAGGCCAGCTTCCGTCGGCGCGCACGGTAGCTCGCAGGAATTCGACAGCTTTGGCGACGGTCGGGTGCTGCTCGCAGCCGGCGCCGATCAGGCTCATCGCGACAAAGCTGGTCAGAGGCGCAGCTTCAAGAAAGCCTCCACTGGTCGGCTGGATGCGTTGCAGCAATCGCAGCGTCCGCCTCCTGGCCAGGCACCGCAGCAAGCGGGCAATCGGGTTGCGGGTAGGCCGACGGCGATGGCGAACCAGCCCCACCGCGATCAGCGCCGGCAGCGCGTAGCTGACCACTTGCAGACGCAATTGCCGCCACAACCTCGCCGGCAACGCCGCCAGTTCAAAAGGCAATTGTCGCACTCGCCGCCAAGCCGCCCGGCCAGGCCCCAACCGCCCTGCCAGTGCGCACATCGTCAAAATAGGCACGGAAAAAGTCCGGTCGTCACCGTAGCGATCGAGCAAGGCTGTCGCCAATTTGTCTGGCGCGACCGAGCCGAAGCAATCGGCAAGCCATCTCTCGGCCCGGCGAATGACCTCGGCAAAACGCTCGTCACCTTCGGCCAGGCTCATCGCCGACCAAACCAGCAGCGTCGTTGAAGGATTCGACGGACTTATCGACGAATCTCCCCAGCCGCCGTCCTGGTTTGCGTTGCGAGCCAGCCAGTCCAGCCCGCGTTCGATCAGTTCACGATGGCCGGCCCGATCATCCTGAGCGAGTGCGAACACAGCCGTCGCCGTCGAAAGTGCGCTGCTGGAAAGTTCCCCCCGCCAGACGCCGTGCGCGTCACGCTCGGCCAGCAGCCGACCTGTCGCAGCTGCGATAGTTTCCTGTAGGCCTTCGATGTCGATGGTCATGATTTGCTCGTGTGCTCAATTTGGCTGAGAATCGGCGAGCACTCCCAGCGCCAGCAGAGCATACCACGTGTACTCGCTGTCGCCGAGCGAGTCGAGTGAATTGGGTCGAAAGTCGCCGCCGTCGTTTTGCAGCGAGAGCACGAACTTGCGGCAGGACCGCTTCATATCGGACAGGTCTACGCCAGCCGCATGCAAGGCGAACACCGCCGTCGCGGTAGATAATAAATCGGCCAGCGGAGAGGCCGACGCGGGGCGAAACCCACCGCCCTCGTCGAATCGCGCCAGCAGCCAGTCGATACTGATAGGATCGATAGGCCGCCCCAGTGCGGTCAGCACAGCCATCGCCGCGGTCGTGGTCGGTGTCGTCGCTATCGGAATCATCGGCGAATTAACATACCCGCCCTGGGCGGTCCGCAGCGATTCCAGGCAGCGTGCGATACCAGCCTGGTCGTCCGGACTGTACGCTAGATCCTCGCACGCCATCTGCGCCAGAAAACATCCGTAGGCCGAGCCGGACTGGATTTCGGGTGTGGTTGCAAAGCCTTCATCGCCCGAGCGAAATTGTTTGAGGCGTTCGGTAAGTCCCAGCCGCAATTCCGCCGGCGGACCGCCCAAGTCGACCCATGACCGGACCAGGCAAGTCAGGTGGATCAGGTCCAATTCACTGCCGTCGCCGAAGCTGGTAAGATAGCTTTCGATGCGTTTGGCGGGCAATTCGCAGCCCAAAGCCAGACCCGACTCGATGGCGAACAGCGTGTAGTAAAGATCCCCCGCCCCGCCGCGTCCGCGAAACGAGCCGTCTTCCAGAAAACCGTCCACCAGAAACTCGGCGGTTCGCTCGACCCGGTCGGCCAGTTCCGCCCGCGCCAGGCCGGCCAGGCGATGCATCTGCTCTCTCAGCGTCACAGGTTTCATCGCTCCGCTCGCGAAGCTGCTTCGAATTCGTTGAATATTTTCGCCAGCACTCGCCGCAGCAGCGCCTTGGGCTCGATATCTTCCAGCGGCGCCAGCGCTTCGACTGCCCGAAGGCGATAGGTATCCAGCATGTCGCGGGCGGCTCGGGCGGCGTCCAGTTCGGTCAGTACTCGGCTGACCTGCTCGGGCGACACATCCCGGCCTGCGTTTTCCCACAAGCGCGACAGCACAGTCCGCTGATCGGTGTTCGCTTTCTCCCAGGCCAGCGCCGCCAGCAGCGACGGACGAATCGCGTCTGCATCGCGGCCAAGACCATCCAGGTCGGCCAGGTCGTCGCGAATCTGATACGCAATTCCCAACGCATCGCTGTATGCGTGCAGCACGGCGAAGGCAGCCTCGTCGGCACCGGCCAGCATCGCGCCCAGACGAAGCGCGACCTCGAAGGCAGGCGCGGTTTTTTGCGCGAAGATTTCCAGTACCTGCTCGGGCGAGAGTGGCCCGCCATTTCGCAGCCAGCACAATTCGGCGCCCTGGCCCAGACAGAGCGTGCGGTGTCCCTCGGCTGCGACGGCCAATATCTCGGCCCGCACCTCGGGCGCCACGTCAAGCCCGGCCAGCAGTCGATACCCCTCGCCCAGCAGCAGATCACCCACATTGAGTGCGACCGGCACGCCGTAGCGTTCGTGCAGGCTCTGTCGGCCGTAGCGAGTCGGGTCGTGGTCTTCGATGTCGTCGTGGATCAGTGATGCTTTGTGGAAGCATTCGACCGCGACGGCAGCCGGGCGAAGTAAATCGTCGGCCAGGCTCGCCCCGCCCGCGAATGCCTCGCCAGTGCAGACAGTAAGCAGCGGCCGCCATCGCTTGCCCTCCTGCGCCAGCCAATCGTGGGCGATTCGCTCGGTTTCACTATCGGGCGAGCCGAGCGTATCGGCCAATGACTCGGCCGTGAACCACGACGCCACCCGCCCGCGCTGAGTTTCGATCTGGAGCGGCCGATGCCCTACATCGCTGGACAGATAGATCGCGTCCCACAGCCAGTCAATATCGAGGCCGGTGTCTTCGCACCCGCCGCGAAGCAGCGGCATGGCCAGCGCGGGAATCGCCGCAGCCTCGACGAATGGGAAAACCTTCTCGAGCGATTCCAGGCAGCACACGCCGATCATCGCGTCTATCTTGCCGGACTGAACCAGCGAGGCGACCACCGGCAGCCCCTCGGCCGCCAACACCACATAGCCGAGCCGCTCGGCCTCTTGCTGAAGCGAACCGATCGAGCAGGCGCCGCAGTGCTTGCACACCAGGCCATACTCGTCGATGGTTGCGCTGCATTTGCCTGTGTCGCGCAGGCATTGCGGCAGCAGCAGCAATCGCCGATCGTACGGCACGGCGGCCAGGCGGTCGGCCCACATCTCGTTGTTGGCCAGCACGGCAGCGAATCCGAGATATTCTTCCCCCACGTCGGCCTGGCGGAGAATTTCGTGGCAGTGGGTTTCCAGCCTGCGCATCGGCAATGGTGGCGCCGGGCGAACACGGCTAACGTAATCGCGTGCCGCGCGCCGCAAGCGCTCGCGCATAGACGCATCCGGCGGAACGCCTCCGGCCCTGTCGCCGATACCGTCACCGGCCGACTGCGAAATGTTTCGGTCCGCCTCGCTCATGCTTATCCGTAGGCTCCAAAGCCAAAGAACCAATTCTTCTTCGCAAAACGGTACAGCCAGCTCCGCTCGGGTATCTCGTGGCCGGCCATGGCGTGGCTGGGACAAACACCCATCGCTTCCAGCTCGGCCAGCGCGGTCGCCCGCCCGGAACTGTCGCGTGCGTTGTGCTCCAACACAAAGTCTCTCAGCAGGTCAGGCCTATCCATCAGTATACAGCCCCTGCCAGCGTCGGCGGCCATTTTGCGGAACTCGGCCAGGAACGTCGATTCGTGCAGTTGCGAATAAAGGTCGCCATCGACCCGATCGCAGGAGAACTGGATCGGCGGACAAGGCTCGATGTCGCCGGCGTGGTTGACGTGATGGCTGACGCCCATGGCGGCCGGGCACTGGCCGCGCCCCAGGTGGTCCCAATAGGCGTCGATGATCATCAGCGGCGCCCACTGGCGGGCGTCGACCAGGAAGCGGCGAAGCTGGGTGATCTGCTCGGCCGACAGCGCCAGCTCGGGCGCCGGCCGCGGCCCGACCGGGCGATAGATGTAGTACCACACATAGTGCACGCCGCGAGCGACGAGTTCGCGCAGATATTCTTCGCAGACCAGCGCGTCGATGTTCGACTTGCAGACGCTGGTAGCGGCTCCGATCATCAGGCGGTGTCGCCGACAATGAGCGAGCCCCTCCATGGTTCGGCCGAAGACTTCGGTCCCGCCGCGTCGCACGTCGCTGACGAATTGATCGCCCTCGATGCTGATCAGCGGCGTGACGTTGCCCGCCCGTCGCATCCGGCTGGCAACCTGGTCGGTAATCAGCGTGCCGTTGGTGAGCACCTGAAAGTAACAGTCGCGGTGGCGTTCCACCACGTCCCACAGTTCTTTGTGCAGCAGAGGCTCACCACCCAGCAGGCCGAAAAAGTAATTTCCGCGGCGCTTGGCCTGGGTGATTATGCGGTTGAGCATGGCGGGCGACATCGTCGCCGAATCGTCATCGCCAGGCGTAACCCAGCAGCCCTGACAGCTCAGATTGCATCGGCTGGTGATGGAGATAAACAGCACAGGCGGGAATACCTCGCCGCGCTTTCGCTGCCGATTGAATCGGTGCATCGACAGCATGCAGCGAAACGAGAGATTCACCATCAGCCGCCACAACAGGCGACCGTCAACCTCCGTCATCACACGTTTTGCGAATGCATATAACATGGTTCACTCATTTGAGCAGTTCACTTTGAGCCTGCAATATTTCTGCTGGCTGCGACTGCGGCTGACTGCTTCAGAAAACCTTCGGAATATCAAACAATATGCCTTAGTTTCCTTCCTTGTCAGCCTTGCCTCGCCAACGCAGAAATGCTGCATCTCAATCGTAAAATGCTCTAGTCTCGCAGGGAGTCCAGCACGTCTGGGGGAATTTCCAATTGCTCGGCCAGTTTGCTTATTTCGGAATCGTCGGCGTCCGCGCCGCCCCTGCAGCGAAGTTTTGCGTACAGGTCGCCGCTTGCAAGTGCAGCCGGGTCGATTTGCACCGCACCGGCCGGGCTGTCTTCGACTTCGTCGCCGTTGATCGGACCGGTCGTATGCTTTGCAAAGACAATCGCCGCGTGCGGACACACCCTAGCGCAGGCCGGGCAGTTGGTTTTGCAGTTGGCCGGGTTTTGCACTTCGACCCGCCCGTCGTCGTCGCGCGAGTACGTGCCGAACAGGCAAAAACTCACGCACTTACCGCACTTGGTGCAGCGGTCGTAATCGATCACCGGAAACCACGGGACCCAGTCCGGCGACTGTTCGCCAGCGTTGTTCGCATCATCAGAAAAAACCTGGGCTTTTTCCAGCACCTGACGGTACGTCATCTCGCCAAGCTCGCTCCAGGTAACGTCGGCCGAGGCGCCTGGCGCCACGCACGTCGCGCCCCAGCCGGCGTCCAGCAGCGTCATCAGGATACCCGCCTTGCGCGTCGGGGAGATCGGCTCGGGCGAATCGTCTGCGGCAATGGTTAGCCGCCAGCCGCCCACGTTCGCAGGCTGCGTTTGCCCGCCGGCCGTCAGCGTATCGATAATCGTCTCTGGCGGGTCGGCCCGCATGTTGGAGACACGGGCGGGGATGTCGGCCTGGTCGCCGCACCGCGCCAACAGCCAGCGAACCGCCCTCGGATAGCAGGCTGCAATACGAAAATCTTCACTGTCGCACATCCGGCCCAGTGCCGGGTCGCGATCGGCGGCCAGGCGACACAGGTCGGGGATGGCCGTGAATGCGGAGCGGGCACGACACAGCCCGGCCAGGACCGCCTCTTTGGTGTCCGGGCAGATCGTCTCAAACTGCGCGCAGTGGCAGTACAGAATGTGCGCCGCGGCTGGCATGGATCACTTACCTATGCAATAAAAGTTCCTGCGCGCCCGCACATACATTTTGTCACCAAGGAACACGGGCGTGGAACGGAACGGTTTAAGTGTGTTGCGGGCGATTTCCTTGTACTCGCGGCCGGGGGTGAGAACGATCGTCTCGCCATTATCGCACGTCACGAACAGCAGCCCGCCGGCCAGTACGAGGCTCGGGTACATCTGATCCTTCTTTCGGCCGATTTCGAGTTTTTTCTCGTAGACCACCTCGCCATTTTCTGCATCAATAACGATGAATTCCTTGTAGCGCGTGGTGGAGTAAATCAGTCCGTCGTGAACGATCGGCGAAGAGTAATAGCGGATCTCAGTTCGATTGTTTTGACCCTTTTTCGGCTTGGCGGGTATTTCCCACAGCACTTCCGGCTGGAATGCTTCGGTCGCTTCTTTCGGCAGCCGAATCGCCTTGCACCCCTCCTGGATGTAATAGACGACGCCGTCCTGAACGACCGGCGAGCTGTAGGTCAATTTGATGATGTCCGACGCCAGCACCTTGCCGTCTGCGGCTCGGATAATCTTGCCATCGGTGGAGAGCACCACGTCGACGTCGCCGATTTTGGTGACCACTGGCGTGCCGTACTGCGGTTCGCTCTTGACGGTCCAGGCGACATCACCCGTAGCCAGGTCCAGTGCAACCAGATCGTTGACCGCAACGATGAGCTTATCGCCCACGATCACCGGCGAAGCGCTCATGCTCCAATGAAGCCTCGGCGACTCGATAAACCTGGCCCAGACACGGTTACCGTCCATGTCGTAACAGGCGGCGATCCCGCTGCCGAACAGCACGCCGACAACCTTGCCGTTGGTGACTGGGGTCTGGCTGGTCCAGCCGTTGACGCCGTGCGGCGTGGGCTTGGCGAAACGTTTTAACGGCTCGGCCTGGTCGTCGATGGCATTGATCTGCCCGTCCAGATCTTTTATTTCCGCCTGAATCTGGTCGGAAGTTTTCTGCTCTTCCGGCTGGGTCGAGGCGGCAGGAGAAGACTGCTTGAGTTGCTTTAATTGCTTGTATAACTTGCGTTTCCTATTTTTGAGTGGCTTGATTTTCTTTGTGATGGCCCCCATTTTCTCACTGGCGGCCTTCATTTCCCCGAGCTGCCCGGGCGTGAGGGTATTTTTGTAATTGGCCTGCGCTTGCCAGAGAATCTTGCCGTCGGTCTTGCTGAGACAAACCAGCTTATCCGACTCGATGCAGGTGAAAATACGATCGCCGACGACTACCGGCGAGGCGTTGGACCACCCGGCCAGCGGCGCATCCCAGACGATGTTTGTCTCGATGCCCCATTCGGTCGGCGGGGTCGCATCGGGATACTTGCCCGTCCCGTCTGTTCGCCAGCCGACCGGCTCGGCCGCAACCGAGACACCGACCATCAGGAACACGACGCCAAATATCGTTAACGTGCGGAGAGTATTCATAAACGTGGGGATAGTGTTCATATAAAAACCTTTCATTCTCTGAGGCTTGTGCGATTTATGACAGTTATTCGAAAGCTCACTTCTTGCTCACGTCGAGGCAGACCACGTCGCCTTTGGCGTTGCGGCAGTAGATTCGCCCGTTGGCCAGAACCGGCACGGTCCAGCACTTGCCCTTGAGCACCTTGGCGGCTGCGATTTCCTTGTACCCGTCGGCCGAGGGGGTCGCGATGGCAAGGCGACCCTTGTCGCTCAGGATAATCAGCTTGTCGCCCGCCACCGTCACCGTGCCCTTGCCACTGCTGGGCTCGGCCCACTTGACTTCGCCGTTGAGGTCGAGGCACTTGAACTTTCTCTCGTCCATGCCGAAAAGCAGGCCGTTGACGAAGACCGTCGAGGCCATGTGGTTCTGCATCTCGCGGTTTACCCAGACTGGCCTCGCTCCGTCGGGCGTGATTTTCAGCAGCGCGCAGCCTTTTTTGTAGCCCGACGAGATGAAAATCTTGTCGTCCGCGACGATCACCGGGTCGGCGATGTTGGCCTCATACGATGTAGGCCAGGGCGTCTGCCACAGCACCGCCCCGTCATCGACCTGCACGCAATAGAGCATGACGGCTCCGAAAATCAGCACGCATTGCTTGTCCTGATGCTTGAAGGGGACGGCCGATGCGTAGCCGGTTGGATCGGTCCCAGTGACCCACAGTTCCTTGCCGGTTTTCTTGTCGAACGCCATGCCTGACGTGCCCGCATTGACGATCAACCGGTCGCCGATAATGACCGGTGAACTGGCGAAGCCCCACTTGGGAAGCTCGGCGCCGAGTTCGGTATTAACGTTCCGCTCCCAAATAACTTTTCCGTCGGCGGCGTTGAGGCACATCAACTGGCCGCGCTTGGCCAGCATGTATACCCGACTGCCGTCCACGGTGGGCGTGGCGCTGGGGCCGCCCTCGTACAGTTTGGGATCCAACGGCTGTTTGTAGGTATGCTTCCAGATCACTTTCCCGCCGGCCGCGTCGAAGCACCAGAGCGTATCTTTCCCGCCAGCATGGCCAGTCGTATACACCCGGCCGTCGCTGACCGAAAACGAGGAAAAGCCCGTACCCACCGACGCCTTCCAGAGCACTTTCGGGCCGGTCTCGGGCCAGGCCGTATTGAACTCGGCCTCTTTGGAAATTCCGTCGTAGTTCACCCCTCGCCAATGAGGCCAGTCCTCGGCGATCGCCGCACCGCTGCACGCCAGCAAAGCCGCAGCCGCCAGCAACGCCATTCGATTCATCTGTCCACGGGCAACCGTCATCGCAATATCTCCATGCGCTGGTTCTTTATCCGAATGTATCCTTAATGAATATAGTAGACCGCCCCGCCAACACGAAGCGAATTTCACACCGCGCTTCAGGCCAGACCGGCCCGCCTGTATAATAACCAACGCATGAAACGTTCTTTGCTTGCAACAATGACGCCGCTTTTATTGGCTGCTGTGGGTGCTGCGGCGCTGGTGCTCTGGCTGACGCAGACCCCGCCCGAGCGGATCGACCCGCGCCGGCCTGGGCTGGATCGCACGCCAGATCAAGCTGCCACCGCCGAGCCAGCCGTGCTGGAAGGGGTGCTGGAAACCTTCGACGGCAAGCCCTCCAAGCTGCCCGGCGATTGGCCGAGATTCCGCGGGGCGAACTACGATAACATCGCGGCGACCGAAGTTTCTCTCGCTCGGACCTGGCCTGACGACGGGCCGAAAAAACTCTGGTCGCTCGACGTCGGTGAAGGCTACGCAGCACCGGCCATCAAAAACGGGCGAGTTTATCTGCTCGACTACGATGCGAACCGACAGGCCGACTCGCTGCGGTGCCTCTCGCTCGACGACGGAAGAGACATCTGGCGGTATTCCTACCCGATCAAGATCAAACGCAACCACGGCATGTCGCGCACCGTCCCCGCCGTAACCGACAAGTTCGTCGTCACCATCGGCCCCAAGGGCCAGGCGTTGTGTGTAGATGCCGAAACGGGCGAGAAGAAATGGATGCTCGACCTGGCCGCTCAGTTCGGTGCGACCGTACCGCCATGGTACGCCGGCCAGTGCCCACTTATCGACGACGGGCGAGTTATTCTCGCGATCGGCTCGGACGAAACGCTGCTGATGGCAGTGGACATCGACACTGGCGAGGTTGCATGGAGCACGCCGAACGCGCCCGGCTGGAGAATGTCGCACGCATCGATCATGCCAATGACTCTCGCAGGCCGGCAAACGTACGTGTACGTCGCCCACGGCGGAGTGGTCGGCATAGCGGCCGACACGGGCGAGTTGCTCTGGCGGACCAACGCATGGAAAATCCGCATCGCAACCGTGCCCTCGCCTGTGTTCGTCGATGGGTCACGCATCTTCCTCTCGGGCGGCTACAACTCCGGCTGCATGATGCTGAAGGTGAGCGAAGCGGGCGGGAAATACTCAGCCGAGGTGCTCTGGCAGTTGAAGGCGAAACAATTCGGTGCGACCCAGCAGACGCCGATCCTCTACGATGGCTATCTGTACGGCGTGCGACCCGACGGCGAACTGACCTGTCTGGGCCTGGACGGAAAAATCGCCTGGACCAGCGGCTCGACGCACCGGTTCGGCCTGGGGCCGCTGATGATCGCAAACGGGCTGATCTACGTAATGGACGATGACGGCGAGTTGACGCTCGCCAAGGCCAGCCCGGCCGGCTATAAGCAACTTGCCCAAGCGAAGATACTGGACGGCCACGAGTCGTGGGGGCCGATGGCCCTGGCCGGCGACAGGCTGATCGTGCGAGACCTGACGCGAATGGTCTGCCTCGACGTGGGCGAATAATGAAAATGATCTCGGTGAGCTTGAAATGAGCCAACCGGTTTTTGTCTAATGAAATGAATATGACGCAGGAAACTTCGAAGACTCGATGGGTCGCGGCGACGGCCGTGCTCGTTGTGGGCATCGTCGCCGTCGGCCTCGCGCTGCGCATGGATATCTTCGGCGTCGGCGGGAGCGGGCTGAGCGATCCGTTCGCCTACGACATGACGGAATTGCGAAAGATCGACCCGAACCTGATCGGCTATCGGCGAGTGAAAACCCTGGCCGTCACAGACGAGGCCGCTGCTGTCGCATTCGATGCGATAGACAAAACCGGCCGGCTCTACCGAGCCTCGAGCGATCGCGTGGAAATATACGACGCAGCCGGTAAGCGAATTGCCCAGTGGCCGAAGTTGAACGACAAGGCAACGATCACCGGCATCGCAGTCGGCGAGAAAGACGTGTTCGTCGCCGATGCTGGCAACCGGGTCGTGCTGCGGTACGACCTTTCGGGAAAGCTGCTGGGACGGATCGGCGTCAAAGACGCCAGCCGAAATATTCCCGGCCTGGTCCTGCCGAGCCCGCATCTGGACGTGGCCATCGCACCCGACGGTCTGCTGCGAGTGACCAACCCCGGCCGGCGACGGGTGGAAGCGTACACCTTCGACGGCGACCTGGAATTCTGGTGGGGTGAGTCCGGCGCGTCGATCGAGAAATTCTGCGGGTGCTGCAACCCGACGAACCTGGCCATCCTGGCAGACGGATCGATCGTCACGGCCGAGAAGGGGCTCCCCCGCGTGAAGGTGTATGATCCGCAAGGCAAGTTCGTCTGCGTGGTGGCCGGGCCTGATGATTTCGCCAGGAATGCAGCCGGGCTGGACTTGGCCGTGGACTCGCAGCAGCGTATCTGGGTGCTGGACCCGACCGCTAAAAAAGTGCATGTGTACGAGAAAATCAGCGAGAGCGACGATGAGCCAATCGGCCAACAAACAACCAAATAACCGGCGCGAGTTTCTTCGCCGAGTCGGTCGCCTGACGGCCGGTGCTGCAATGCTGGCGGCGGCCGGGATGGCACTGCTGCGCCGCTCGGGTCCGCGCGACGATGAAGTCTGCATTCAGCGCGGGCTGTGTCGCGGCTGCGACAAATTCAACCGCTGCGGACTGCCAGCCGCCCTTTCAGCCAAGCAGGCGGAAAGGCAAATCGGCTAATGCCCGGTGACGAAAGAATCACGCGCCGCAAACTCCTGTCGACCGGGCTGCGAAACGCCGGCCTGCTCGGGCTGGGTTGCGGAGTGACCGGACTTGCCGTCGGCCGCGGTCGCAAGGGCGATACCGTCTGGCAGATCGATCCGCACAAATGCACCCAGTGCGGCAACTGCGCGACCTACTGCGTGCTGACCGCCTCGGCCGTCAAGTGCGTCCACGCCTATGCGATATGCGGATACTGCGACCTGTGCACGGGCTACTTCCCGCCCGACGCCGGCGAGTTGAACACCGGCGCGGAAAACCAACTCTGCCCCACCGGAGCGATCGCGCGAACGTTCATCGAAGACCCGTACTACCAGTACGTCATCGAAGAGACGCTCTGCATCGGATGCGGCAAGTGCGTGGCCGGCTGCGAAGCGTTCGGCAACGGCTCGCTGTTCCTCCAGATTCGCCACGACCGCTGCGTAAACTGCAACCATTGCGCCATCGCCACGGCCTGCCCCGCCGAAGCCATCCGTCGCATACCGGCCGACCAGCCCTACCTTCTAAAGACGAAGGACGACAAGTCATGACGCGGCGTGTTGGGATGATTATTGCAGGCTGCGCTGTGCTGGTCGGGACGATCTGCCCGGCGGTCGCCATCGAGCGGTTCCCGCCGCCGCAGTTCGAGACCGCCTACGAAATGCCCTCGCCCACCGCGCCCGGCCCGCGAGCCAACGCGATGGAATACCTCGACGTCGCCATCCTGGCCTTCGCACTGTGCGTCGCGGCCTACCTTATACTCAAACATCGCCGGCGAAGGTGGATCTTCGCGCTGATGCTGGCGTGCCTGGCGTATTTCGGCTTCTGGCGGAAAGGGTGTGTCTGCGCGATCGGCTCGATCCAAAACGTCTCGCTTGCCGTCGCCGACGGCGGCTACGCGGTCCCCATAACCGTGCTGGCGTTTTTCATGCTGCCGCTGGTCTTCACGCTATTGTTCGGCCGCGTCTTCTGCGGGGCGGTCTGCCCGCTGGGTGCGATCCAGGACGTCGTGCTGCTTCGCCCGCTGCGCTTGCCCGACTGGTTGAGCCATTCGCTGGGGCTGGGGGCGTGGGTGTTCCTGACAGCCGCGGTGGTCTTCGCCGCTACGGGCAGCGCGTTCATTATTTGTCAGTACGATCCGTTCGTGGGCTTTTTCCGCCTGTCAGCCGGTACGACAATGCTGATTGTCGGCGGGTGTGTGCTGGCGATCGGGGTCTTCGTCGCCCGGCCGTACTGCCGCTTCATCTGCCCGCTCGGCGCACTGATGCGCCCGCTGTCGAAGCTGGCGAAGTTTCGCGTCACCATCACGCCCGATCGCTGCATTCAGTGTCGTCTCTGCGAAGACGCATGCCCGTTCGGCGCGATCCGCATGCCTACCGATCCGCTGACCACCGACGACAAGCGAGTCGGGCGAGGTCGCCTGGCCGCACTGATCATGCTGCTGTTCGTGCTGATCGCCGGCGGGGCGTTGTTGGGGTTGCGGGCTTCAGACAAGTTGGCCGAGATGAACTACACCGTCCGCGTCGCCCACGACGTTCGCCTGGTTGAAGCGGGCATGGAGCCGACGACCGATGAGACGATCGAAGCGTTCCGAAAGACCGGCCGGGCCGCCGAGTCGCTCTTTGACGCCGAACGCAACATCCGCGGCCGCTTCGCATGGATCGCCGCGGCTGGCGGGGCCTTTCTCGGGCTGATCTTCGGATGCAAGCTGATTTCGCTGTCCGTCCATCGCACAAGCAAAGACTACACCGCCGACCGGGCCCAATGCCTCGCCTGCGGAAGATGCTTCGAACTGTGCCCCGTCGAAACCCAGCGACGCAAAGGAAAGTCGCTCCCGCCGAGCGAATCCGCCTGAGTTGACCATGGCCAACGAATCGACAACCCGAACCAGCAAAACCCCGACGCGCCCGAGGACGAGTGCGATCAAGGCCGCCGTCTGGTCGGCCGTCGCGGCTGCGGGCTTCTCGGTGGTGGTATGCGCGGTGCTGGCTGCCTTGTCGCTACGGGTGACGCTGGACGATCCGCTCGACTCGGCCGAGCTTCGCTCGCTCCAGCAGACCCTGGCCCAAACCCCGAAAGACCAGGCAGCCCGCGAGCAATTCCGCACGCTCGATCTGCAATTGCGTGGCGAATATTTCCGCCGTCGCGGCCTGATGGTAACCGGCGCGTACATGCTGGCCGGTGGGCTTGGCGTGCTGTTTATCGCATCGAAAATCGCCGCTACATTGAAAACCATTCCGCCGCATCCGTCGGGCGAGGCCGACCAGGACAGCCGCCGCACCGCCAGCCGATCGCGATGGGCAACGGGTGCCGCTGCGCTGATCGTCGGCAGTTCGCTCGCCGCCGCTGCGATATACCTTACTCCGCCGCCGATGATCGAGCCTTCGCGCGTTGACGATGCACAGCCGGGAATGGCTGCGGAGCCCGCACCACAAGTCACGGCCGATTGGCCGAGCTTCCGCGGACCGACAGGCGCGGGCACGGCCCCGGACGCCAACTTCACCACCGACTGGAACGGAGCGAGCGGACTAGGGGTCGCCTGGAAAACCGAAATCGATCTGCCCGGCCACAATTCGCCGATCATTGCGGGCAATCGCGTCTGGGTCGTTGGGGCCGACGAGTACGCCAGGGAAATCTACTGCCTTGACGCCGAAACGGGCAAGCTGCTCTGGACGCACGAGGTCGAAGACGTGCCCGGCGACACCGGCGAGGCCCCGAACATCATGGAAGACACCGGCCACGCCGCCCCCACCGGCGTGACCGACGGCCGGCGTTTCGTGGCGATCTTCCCCAACGGCGACGTTGTTTGCGTTGGCCTCGAAGGCGATCTGCTGTGGGCTCGCAACCTCGGCCTGCCGGACAGCATCTACGGATACTCGTCTTCGCTGGCGATCCACGCCGGCCGCGTGCTGGTGCAGTTCGACCACGGCTTGGAAGAAGACCGCAAAAGTTTCCTCTACGGACTGGATGCAGAAACCGGGAAAATCGAATTCAAAGCTCCCCGCCCGGTTGGAAGCTCCTGGGCGTCGCCGGTCGTGATCCGAGCGGCCGGGCGCGACCAGCTAATCACCATCGCCGAGCCGCAAGTGATTTCGCACGACCCGGCCACCGGAAAAATATTGTGGCAGGTTAGCGGCATCGGCGCCGACGTGGCGCCCTCGCCGATCCTCGCCGGCGGACTCGTAATCGCCATCACGCCCAACGACACAATGCAGGCGATCCGCCCCGACGGCGCCGGCGACGTCACCAAGACTCACGTCGCATGGACGACCGATGAAGTTGCACCCGATATCTGCTCGCCAGTCTCTGACGGCGAACTGCTCTTTACGATGTCCACCAACGGAACGCTGACCTGCCTCGATCTCGCAGACGGCAAGGTACTGTGGGAGCATGATTTTGAAACCCAGTGCCAGTCTTCACCATCGCTGGTCGGCAAGACGATCTATGCGATGAGTGACGCTGGCGTGATGTATTTCGTCGCGGCCGAGCGCACCTTCCGCCTGATCGGCCAGGCCGAGCTGGGCGAGAAATCGGTGTGCAGCCCGGCGTTCGTGAACGGGCGAATCTACATCCGAGCCAAGGAGCATCTGTACTGCATAGACGGGGTGGCGCCATGACGCCGGCGGAGCTGAAACGAGTCGACCAGATCGTGGAAGGCATCGGGCGCGGCGAGCATGCCGTGATCCCGGTGCTCCAGGCGATCCAGTCGCACTTCGGCTATCTGCCCGAAGAAGCGTTGCAGCGGGTATGCGAAGTCAGCGACATCACGCCAGCGTCGATCGAGGGCGTGGCGAGTTTCTACTCCCAGTTCCGCCGCCGGCCAGTGGGCACGCACCGCGTGAAAGTCTGCCACGGCACGGCCTGCCACGTCAAAGGCGCCCAACAAGTCACCGACGCAATCCGCAAATATCTCGCCATCGCAGACGATGACGATACGGACGAATCGAAAACTTTCACCGTCGAGAAAGTTGCTTGCCTCGGCTGCTGCACGCTAGCGCCGGTCGTTCAGATCGACGACGTAACCTACGGCCACCTGGCGACAGACGGCGTTGGGAAAATGCTTCGCGATTTTCTGGAGTACGCATCGCATAAGCGACAGGCCACCGACAAGCCCAAGCCGCCGCCGGGCGAGCTGGCCGAGATTCGCGTCGGGCTGGGCTCGTGCTGCGTCGCGCGAGGCAGCGGCAGGGTCTTCGAGGCGATCCAGCAGACCCTCGCCGATACCCATGCCAGGGCAGAGGTTAAAATGGTCGGCTGCGTCGGCATGTGTCACCAGACACCGCTGCTGGAGATCGTCGAGCCTGGTGGGCGAAACCATCTGTACGCCCAGGTTCAAGGCGAAGACGTGCGGGCTATTCTGGCAAGGCATCTCCAACCGACCGGGCCGATGCGCAAGATCCGGCAGAAAGTTTCAGCCGCCCTGGAAAACCTGCTGACCGATGAAGCATGGGAGCCGGTCGAACGGTACACGATCGAAGTTCGCGACCCGCCGGTCGAGGCATTTCTAGGTCCGCAGCAACACATCGCCACCGAACATTGCGGCGTGGTGCATCCGACCGACCTGGAAGACTATCGCCGGCGCGACGGGTTCGCAGCGCTGGCCAAGTGCCTGGCCGAGATGTCCGACGATCAGATAATCGACGCCGTCTCGCGCAGCGGCCTTCGAGGCCGGGGCGGAGCTGGCTTCCACACAGGAACGAAATGGGCAACCGTACGCGCCGCCGACGGGCAGACGAAATACGTCGTCTGCAACGGCGACGAGGGCGACCCGGGCGCGTTCATGGACCGCATGCTGCTGGAGAGCTACCCCTATCGCGTGATCGAGGGGCTGACAATCGCAGCATACGCGACCGGTGCGCACGAGGCGTACTTCTATGTGCGGGCCGAGTACCCGCTGGCCGTGCAGCGAATCCGCCAGGCGATCGATAGCTGCCGCGCGGCGAACCTGCTGGGCGAGAACATTTTGGCCAGCGGATTCAGCCTCGATGTCCGCGTGATGGAGGGGGCTGGAGCGTTCGTCTGCGGCGAGGAAACTGCACTGCTTGCGTCGATCGAGGGCAGGCGGGGCACGCCGCGACTGCGTCCGCCCTACCCGGCCATCAAGGGCCTGTGGGGTGCGCCCACGCTGGTCAACAACGTGGAAACATACGCGCTCGTGCCGTGGATCATTCGTCACGGGCCGGAGCAGCTTGCGAAGATCGGCCGGGGTGACAGCAAGGGCACAAAAGTGTTCGCGCTGGCTGGCAAGGTTGCACGCGGCGGGCTGATCGAGGTGCCGATGGGCACGACGATCGGGCAGATCGTGGAGGAAATCGGCGGCGGCATCGAGAAGGGCAAGGCGTTCAAGGCCGTGCAAATCGGCGGCCCGTCCGGCGGGTGCGTGCCTGCTACTCTGGACGATACGCCGATCGACTTCGAAGCGTTAGGCGCGGTCGGCGCGATCATGGGCTCGGGCGGGCTGGTCGTGCTCGATGAAGACGATTGCATGGTCGAAATCGCCCGCTACTTCCTGGAATTCACGCAGGACCAGTCGTGCGGCAAGTGTACCTTCTGCCGGATCGGCACGCGGCGAATGCTGGATATTCTCACGCGACTTTGCAGCGGCCAGGGCCGGAAGGGCGACCTGGAAAAACTCGAAACGCTCGCCCATCAGGTGCAGGCCGGCAGCCTGTGCGGGCTGGGCCAGACCGCGCCCAACCCCGTGCTGAGCACGCTGACGCATTTTCGCGACGAATACGAGGCGCACCTGCAAGGCCGCTGCCCCGCGCGAAGTTGCAGGACGCTGATTACGTATTCGATCAACGACGATTGTATCGGCTGCACGCTCTGCTCGCAGCACTGCCCGGTCGATGCGATCGAAATGCGGCCATGCGAACAACACGAAATCGACACCGATAAATGCATCCGCTGCGGCGCCTGCCGGGAAATTTGCCCGGTCGATGCGGTGGATGTGGAGTGAACATGCTGAAGCTTCTGATCGATAATCGGGAAGTGGACGTCGCCGACGGCGCGACCGTGCTGGACGCGGCGCGGAAGCTGGGTGTTAGGATCCCCACGCTTTGTCACATGGACGGCCTGCCGGCTGCAACCTCGTGCATGGTCTGCGTAGTGCGAATTCGCGGAAGGCGCGGGCTCCAGCCAGCCTGCGCGACGATCGTCGAAGACGGGATGGTGATCGAGTGTGACACCGACGAAATCCGCCTGGCCAGGCGAACCGCGCTGGAACTGCTGCTCAGCGATCACCTGGGCGACTGCATGGGCCCCTGCCAGATGATCTGCCCGGCCCACATGGATATCCCCACCATGATTCGCCAGATCGCAGCCGGGCGAATGGAAGACGCCATCGCGACGGTCAAGCGGGACATCGCCCTGCCGGCCGTGCTGGGGCGGATCTGCCCGGCCCCCTGCCAGAGCGGTTGCAGGCGCAAGCAAGCCGACGCGCCGGTCGCGATCTGCATGCTGAAGCGATACGTCGCCGACGTAGACCTGGCCGCTAGCAATGGCAAAAAACCGTACCGTCCGAATTGCGAGCCCGACAGCGGTAAGCGTGTGGCCATCATCGGCGCAGGCCCGGCCGGGCTGGCTGCGGCCTATCGTCTCCGCACGCAGGGTCACGCCGTAACCGTCTTCGACGATCGCCAACAGCTCGGCGGCAGCCTGCGGGCCAATATCCCACCGGACATTCTTCCAGCCCAAGTGCTCGACGCCGAAATCGCGACCATCGCGGCGCTCGGCGCAGAGTTCCGCATGGGCGAAAGAATCGACGAGTCCGGCCCGGATGGGCTTGCGAAGCTTCAGGACGAATTCGACGCGGTCCTGCTGGCCGTCGGGCGCGGAAGCGACGGAACGGCTGACCGCTTCGCCCTGGGCTGTGGGAATCTCGGCCTGGAGGTCGATCGCCAATCATACGCCACCAGGCGCGATGGCGTGTTCGCAGCAGGCAATGCAATTCGGACGAACAACAAGCTGGCGATTCGCTCGCTGGCGGACGGAAAAGAAGCCGCCGACGTCATCGACCGCTACTTGAAAAGTGGAAAGATTCGCGGCCTGTCCAAGCCGCTCAACGTCCGCATCGGCAGGCTGGCCGAAGAGGAAATCGCCGAGTTCGTCGCGCGTGCATCGGGCGATGCCCGCGTCAGCCCATCCGGCGGAATCGCAGCCGGCTTCAGCGAAAGCGAGGCCCGCGCCGAAGCCGAGCGATGCCTGCATTGCGACTGCCGCAAAGTCGACAACTGTCGCCTGCGCAACCTCGCCCAACTCCACCAGGCCGACCCTCGCCGCTTCGACGGCGCTCGCCGCGTTGTGGAATTCTGCGATCAGCACCCGTCCGTGATCTACGAGCCAGGCAAGTGCATAGATTGCGGCCTGTGCGTGCGGATTACCGAACGGGCTGGCGAGCCGCTCGGGCTGACATTCATCGGCCGGGGGTTCGACGTGCGGGTCGGCATACCGCTCGGGGGACAGTTGGCCGATGCGCTGCACCAGACCGCGGCCGAGTGCGTCGACGCCTGCCCCACTGGCGCGCTGGCGTGGAAGAACGATTCCACAGCGCAATAAAAAGGCTCGGACCCGCAAGGACGCCGAAGCGCCTGATCGCGGGCGCGAGCCCGTGCATTCCTCCACTTGCGTTGCACATTCCGCGGGCGATATGATTCGAGCCGTCAACGGCTCTCAGCCAATGAACGTATTTATGAGGCGAGCTTCTCTTTGGCCTTCTCGACAACCCGCTCGACGTGAACCTTCATACCGCCCTGAGGTTCGTCTTTATCCAGATCGGTCACCCGAATGTGCGTGATATTCTCGGCCACCCCCACACTGGCGAGCGCAAGTTTGGCGCAGTCGATCGCGCAGCCGTCAATCACCAGCACCGCCGGCGCCGCTTGGACCTCGGCTATGAATTTCTCGACCCCGCCTCCGACCCCTGCGATGCAGGACATCCGCCCAGCCCGTTCTGCGTCGAGTTGCCGGGCAGCAAGATCGGTGATCTGCCCGTGCGCCGAAGCGCCGGAACAAGAGAAGATCAACATGGGCTCCATCGCCTCGGTCCGGCCCGGTTCACTCTGTGGACTTTGCTCCGCCATCTCGCCACCTGACCTTTCTCTCGACTTGTTCCTCACTATCATTTTATGTCTTCGACAAGCCCTGGGCTACATAAGCCTCACCAGACCCCCGTAAAATGGGCTTACTCTTCATTTCCGCAATAGTAAGGACACTTGGCGAATGAATAAGTTGGCCATTGGCAAGATCGCTCCAATCGGGTGTTTGTCGAACGCACCGCCTCTCGATACAATGAGTTAACGCCCTGACCAGCACGCAACAAAACGGATCGGCCACAACGATGAAATCGCTTCTCACTGTAGCTGCATTGATTGGGCTTGTAGGCGTAGCCGCCTTGTTCGCGGTTCACTACGCGCTGAACGGATACACAGTCTCGCCGCCCCCTGTCGGCAAAGACCGAACCTCGCCGGCATCGCAGCCACAATCTGCCCCCGCCGCCGAAGCTCGCCTGGTAGTCGCAGCCGGAGCTAGCTGGCCGATCTTTCGCGGCGACCGCGCCTTGAGCGGGCAGGCCGCCGGTGAACTGCCCGACCGGCTCGCGCTGGCGTGGCGATTTGAAACAGGCGGGCCGGTCAAGTCGTCCCCCGTCGTCGGCGATGGGCGCGTGTTCGTCGGCTCGGACGATGGCAATCTCTACGCGATCGACCTGGCTACCGGCCGGAAGCTTTGGGCATACAAAACCGACGACGCCATCGAAGCATCGCCGCTGCTGGTCGAACGGTTCGTCGTTGTCGGATCGAGCGATTCGAATATATATTGTCTCCAGGCCGACAGCGGCAAGCTCGTGTGGGCTTTCGCGACCGAAGGCCAGGTGCTCGGCTCGGCCAACTGGTTCCGCTCGGCCGAGGGCAAGGTGAGGATTCTCGTCGGTAGCTACGACTCGAAGCTGTACTGCATCGACCTGGCCGGCGGAAAAGCCGTCTGGAGCTACGAAACCGACAGCTACGTCACGGGCAATCCGTCGATCTCGGCCGGGCTGGCCGCGGTGGGCAGTTGCGACGAACGCCTGCACGCAATTTCAATCGCAGACGGCAAAACGGCCACGAGCGTAGCGACGGGTGCTCCGATCGTCGCGCCGGTTGCCTGGGCTGGCGAGCAGATGCTGGTCGGCAACTACTCGGGCGCATTCGTCTGCGCCGACGCCAAAAGCGGCAAGGCAGTCTGGACCTTCGAACCGTCGGACGATCCGTTTGTTTCGCCCGCCGCCGTCACCGATGGCCGCATCGTGGTCGGTTCGCGAGATGGGCAAGTCTACTGCCTGGACCGCAGGACCGGAGACGAGCTGTGGGTTTTCTCCACCCGAGGCGAGGTGGACAGCGGGCCTGTCATCGCAGGCGATAAGGTGCTGGCCGCTTCGAGCGACGGGCGGCTGTACCTGCTGCGACTGGCCGACGGCGAGTTGATTTCCTCTTACGATCTGGGCGAAGCGATCACATCCAGCCCGGCCGTGGCTGGCGGCGCGGTGATCGTCGGCTGCCAGGACGGCGGAGTCTACGCCCTCGGGAGCGCCAGCCCGTGAGAATCGTCATGTTGACGACTTACGATAAATTCAATAACATCGATAACGTCGTGCATCGCAATAACTGACAGGAGTATGATCGTGGTTCGATCCGAAACGCTACTGAAACTTCAAGATGTAGCCAAACGTTATCCCGGCCCGAGCGGGCAGCAAGGCCCGGCCGTGCTTAGCGGCCTGCAACTCGACGTCCGCGCCGGCGAATCGGTAGCGATCGTCGGGCCGAGCGGGTCGGGCAAAAGCACGCTGTTGAACCTTATCGGCGCGCTCGATCATCCCTCGGCCGGGCGGGTGCTGCTCGACGGGCAAGACCTGGCGGAGCTGACCGACTCGCAGCTGGCTCGCCTGCGTAACAGGCAGATCGGTTTCATATTCCAATTGCATCACCTGCTGCCGCAATGCACGGTTCTGGAAAATGTGCTCGTGCCGACGCTCGCGGGCGGCAGCGACGGCGAAGCTGTACCCCGGGCAAAGCAACTGCTGGAGCGCGTGGGCCTGGGCGATCTGCTCGACCGCCGGCCGGGGCATATTTCCGGCGGGCAGAGGCAACGCGTCGCTGTCGTCCGATCGCTGATCAATCAGCCCAAGCTGCTGCTGGCCGACGAGCCGACCGGATCGCTGGACCGATCCGCCGCCGATGACCTGGTTGAACTGCTGGTCGAGTTGAATCGCCGCCAGGAAGTTACGCTGATTATGGTCACGCACTCGACAACGCTCGCCAGACGAATGGACCGTGTGCTGGAGCTTCGCGATGGCAGGCTCGTGACGGCGGGGGCGGGCGGATGACGGCGTGGACGTTCATTTCGCGTAGTTTGCGCCATTACTGGCGAACGCATCTGGGTGTGCTGATCGGGACGGCCATCGCGACGGCAGTGCTGGCCGGGGCGCTTGGGGTGGGCGATTCGGTGCGGTTCAGCCTGCGGCGACTGGCGATGCTTCGGCTGGGACAAACCCAACTCGCCATGCAGACGCACGACCGATTTTTCCGAGCCGAGTTGGCCGACGAACTAGCCGCAGAATTAAACGCGACGGCAGCGCCGGCGATTCGCCTGTCGGCCTCCGCGGCCCTTCCGGACGGCTCGGCCGCAGCATCGGCGGTGCAGGTGATCGGCGCAGATGAGCGATTCTGGCGACTGAGCCCAGACGGCGCGGCGCCAGCTAAACTTCCATCCGACGGCGTGGCTATCAATGAGCGCCTTGCCGCGCTGCTGAACGTGGAACTCGGCCAGACGATCCTGCTGCGCGTCACCAAGTCCTCAGCCCTGTCCCGTGAAGCGCCACTTTCGCAAGACGCCGACACGCAGGCGATGCGAGTGAATGTGGTAGCGATACTCACGGACGAGCAATTCGGCCGCTTCAGTCTTTCGGCCAACCAGATCACGCCGCCAACGGCCTTCGTGCCTCTGGAGCGTCTGGGGAAATTGCTCGATCAGACCGGCCGGGCGAATATGCTCCTGATCGGCGGGCAAGATGAACTGGCGACCAACCGCGCCCAAGCTGCACTGGCCAAGCATTGGAAGCTCGACGATGCCCAACTCATCGTTCGACAACTTCCCGGCCGGGATGAAGTGGAACTCACCACCGAACGGGTTTTTCTGGATAGCGCGACCGGCCAGGCAGCAGCCGACGCCTGGCCGCTGGCCCGCGGCGTGCTGACCTACTTCGTGAACGAATTGCGAGTGGGCGACAAGTC
>SDBT01004207.1_pt1 | contig 24523 bp, 19 predicted proteins | sample 2277101 | NCBI WGS metagenome assembly SDBT01 (sample SAMN10404973, study PRJNA504765) | marine sediment metagenome | isolation source: marine sediment core GS10_PC15, 103 cmbsf | place: Arctic Ocean: Southern Knipovich Ridge | collected 2010 | reverse complement strand
GGGCGATTCGACGCGGCCGGTGCCGCGACCAGTCTCGCCCGTAGGCCTGGTTCTTGTTGTGGCTGCGGACTGCCTGCCGAGGCCGCCGCCACCGGGCGAGCGCCCCGAGCAGGCACTGCAGGATCTCCGTTGGGATTCTCCTCGTCAGTGAAACGGTGCGACCGGCCGCCCTTTTGGGCTCTGGCGGTGGTGTAGGGGCGCTGGAAGGACCGCAGGAGGCGCGTAGCGCGCGCCAGGCGCGCGCAATCAGCCCGGTGGGTGTCTCGGGTGCCCCAAACCTGTCAGAGGCGCGCAGACGCGCCGAGGGTGCATTCTCGCTGTTCCGGCGTCATCCGGACGGTGGTGGCGCGTGAGCGGTTCCGCGCGGGACATCGAGCTGCGACGGGCCGCGTGCCGGGTTACGCAGAGGCGTCCCGTTGATGCGGTACGAGGCCCAATCCAGGATTACACGCTGGAATTGGGGTCCAGCTCTGACATGACCTTGCGAACACGCTGAAGCACGCGCGACTTGGCCTTGTAGACCTGGTTCGCGTTCATGCTGAGGCGGACACAGACTTCCTCGACCGAGCAGTCTTCGTAGAGAAGCATGGAGAACGCCTGGTAGTTCCTCTCGGAGACAGACCCTCGCACCGCCTCAACGCAGTATTTGAGATGCTCGTGCCGCCAATGCTGCTCCCAGACCTGGTCCGGCGACGGCGCAGGATCGACCAGATCGCGGATGTCCCGCGAGTCGGCGACCTTCTCCCGCCGCTTCCGCAGCAGGTCGATCACTTTGCCGCTGGCAATGCGGTAGAGCCAGTTCTTGAAGCCACCTTTTGCCTTGTCGTACTCAAAGTCGGCGATCTTGCGCGCGACGACCGCGAGACACTCGTCGCGCACGTCCTCGGCGTCCTCGCGTGAAAGACTGCGCCCGCGGGCGTAGCGATACAGGAGCGGGGCGTAGAGCTTGTGAAACTCCGACCACGCTTCCGTATCGCTCCGGTTCTTGAGTCGGGCCAGCAAAGTCGCGCGTGTGGTGGTCATGTCAAGGTATCCTACCAACTCACCGAATCGACACCTTTTTCACACCACGCGGAAAAGGGCGCGCGTCTCCCTTGTTGACCTAGTGTAGCGCCTCGCATTTAATTGAACACGCCGTGAGCGAGGATTCCGGCCGGAACGCGGTTCATCGGCATAGGAGCGGCCTGCGAATACGTCTAATAATCAGTGAGGCACTACACTAGCAAGGCTACGGCATGCAATGAACCTCGACTCTGGATCACTGCGCACTCCATAGGCGGGCCTACTTCTTCGTTGGCGACGGCCCCGCGCCCGAAAGTCACGGAGAAGCTCCCGTCTCGGCCGTGGTTTCCAGCAAGTTCTCAATCCGCTCGAACGGGATTCTAATTCTTTGTGCCGCATACTCGCTCGAAAGGGTCAGGTCGTATTGCTCGTGCCACAATGTGTCCTCAACGTTTATTGCGACCGCACTTTCGTAGGCGACAACCGCCTCATCACGTCGCCCCAATAGATCGAGCATGTGTCCCTGCCATATCAGCGCTACAACCGACCCCAGTTGATGCCCCAACACTCTCCGACGCATCTCCTTGAAGACACTCAGGGCTTCCTCATGCCTGCGCGCGTCGTACAGAGCGAGGCCCGTTCTCATCATGAGAGAAGTATCGTCCAACAGCCGTAGCCATTCCTCGGAGTAGGACGCGGCGATCTTCTCGCTGGACACCTGGTCGAAACCACAGGATCGTACCAGAACGAACAGCGAGTCCTCATCCAGAATGTCCAGGGCAAACTCCGGGTGGGCGATTGCAGGGATGGTGCTGAACGGTTCGCGCCACGGGATGTTGCCGTCCCGCTGCTTGCGATAGAACTCAAACCAGAATTCGGTTTCGGGAAGAAACTCGAGGCGTCCTTTGGTCACTGCCAAGCCTACCGTGATGTGCTCGTTGTGAAACACCGCCGGGTCGCCGCCCACTGTATCCTCTGACCAGCCGCTACGAATGGGACTTCCCAGCAACCATCCTCTGGGCATCTCGGTCCAGTATTGTGTCTCACCGTCTGGTTTCAGGAGGAACATGCCAAGTCGGGTGTCAAAACCGATGAGAGGTGCCTCCCAGAAGAACTGCCACGCATCGAAGCTACTCGGCGTTTTCCGCGCTGTGCGAAACGTGACCACGTGGGTGAGGTCTCGTGGTTGGAGTTCGTCGAGGAATTGCAGCGCGTCTCTCGGGAGGGCGACCGCGTCAATGGCGGCGAACGGTTCGCGCCATCCGATGCTCCCATCTTCCTTCTCGGAGTAGAAAGCAAACGAGAACGTCGTGTCTGGGCAAAACTGAATGGGACCCGGTGTGACCTCAAGCGAAACGCGGATGTACTGGTCGTGAAAGACAGAGGGATCTACGGCGTATTCTCCACCCCCCAAGTGGAAATCGCTGCGGCTGCGTTCCCCCCAACTGGATGCGCTGCAGTCGTCCCGGCGAAGCTCGCTCCCGTCGGGGGCCAGGATCACGCGATCGACTTTGGCGTCTCTGTTCCGATAGGGAGTGGACCAGAAGAAAGTCCAGGCGTCAAACTGCTGGGGGGCTCTCTCCGCGGTACAGAAGGTCACCAGATGCGACTCCGCGCCGATAGCTACTCCCGATCCGCCCTGCCGAAGCTCGTCAATCGTTGGATCCTGGGTCGGACGAGTGGTCTTTAGCCCAGCATCTGGCGCGTCCCGCGCGGCCTCGGCCGCGACGAGCCTCACTCGAAGATCCTTGAGAGCAGCGCGCGCGGTTCGCTCCTTTGCACTCAGCGTCAATGCCTCCATCTCCGCCCACCGGGCCTTGGTGGCTTCTCGTTCTGCTCGAGTCCTATGGCGCTCCGCCTCTCTCCGTGATTCCGTGGCCAGTTCACCCAGCCGTTCGGCTTCTCTCGCAGCTACCGCGGCCTTGTCGTGTTCCGCCTGGGTTCGGCCCCTTTCCTCGCCGATGCGGATTGTCGCGAAAGTCCCGATTACGATCAGCGCGAGCAGCACTGCGCCCCCAGCGGCTAGCTGCGCCCCGTATTTACGGAAACGCTTGCGAAGGAGGTACCCGAGCGAATCGCGTTTGGCTTCGATTGGTTCCCCGCTGAGATAGTGCTCGATATCAGTGCCAAAGTTCTCCGCAGACTGATAGCGGCGGTCCTTCTCCTTGGCCAGCGCCTTGAGGACGATGGTCTCAACCTCGTCGTTGATCTGGCGGCGGATGGTGGACGGCTTCTTGGGCTCGGCATCGGCGATGTTCCTGAGCACCTCGGCCATCTGGCCCACGACCTGGTAGGGGTACTTGCCGGTGAGCATCTCGTAGAGGATCACACCGAGTGAGTAGACGTCGGTGCGAATGTCCATCAGGTTCGGATCGCCCTTGGTCTGCTCGGGTGAGGCGTAGGCCAGCGTGCCCATGAACTCCCCGGTAACGGTGACCGGTACGCCTTCGGTCAGGTCCGCCCCGGCGGCCTTGGCCAGGCCGAAGTCCAGGACGTGCGGCTCACCGTTGGCGTCGATGCGGATGTTGCCGGGCTTGAGGTCGCGGTGGATCACGCCGCGCTGGTGGGCGTAGTTGACCGCAGCACAAATTGTCTGGAACAGCCGCAGCGTCTCGTCAATGCTGAGATTCTTGTCTGACAGGTAGGCGTCCAACGGCTGGCCGTGGATGTACTCCATGGCGAAGTAGTGCCGCTTATCCTGTGTCACGCCGCTGTCGTAGACCGTCACGATGTTGGGATGCTGCAGGCTGGCGACGAGGTCGACTTCGCGCTCGAAGCGGTGTCGCTGGCGAGGGGACGCGTATGGCCCCTGGAGCAGCACTTTGAGGGCGACGGTCCGCTTGGTGGCCTTCTGGACCGCCTTGTACACCACCCCCTGCCCGCCGCGATGGACCTCCGAGAGGATCTCGTAGCCCGCGATGGTGTCAGCGATGGGCGGGCGCGAGGCATCGTCGGCAGAGCCGGATCGGGTGGCGTCCGGATCGCTCCGCTCCGAAGCGTCCTTCTCGCCATAGGCCCGTTTGATCTCACCGAAGAGCTGATCGTCCGCCCGGCGAGCTTCGAGCCGCTCGCGGCACTTCTCGCAATCCGTCAAATGGGCTTCGGCGCGAGGCTTCTCTTCTGGCGACGACGTGTCCGCCAGCAGTCTCTCGATCTCCATTGGCGTCAAGCAGTTGGCCATTCGGACGACCTCGCTCATCGGGACGTGGCAGAGGTACTCCCGCGTCCATTCTAGTATCCGTTGCCAGAACACGCGATCTGCCAACGAAAACCGGGACGATTCTCAGATTCAGGCCCTGAAGCGCCTCGCTGGCTCTACCAGCTGGGCCGCTGGGACAGCAGAAAGACACGCAAAATGCGTCTGCAACCCGGCAGATTCGCCCAACACCTTCGGATTCCACTGCGCAGGAGGCACGATCGATGACCGAATGCCCATTCGTGCAGGCAATTGGCCCGGCGCGAGACCGAAGGAGATACCGCCATGTCCAGGGACTCTGCTTCACAGAGCGCAACGGAAATGAGGAGCCGCCTGTCCAGCTTTCTCACCCGGAACCTCAACAATCTGGAGCTGGGGTGGCCGCGAATCGGGCCATCCGGTAGCCACGAGCACCGGGAGCCGCCAGTAGCGGGGGATGGGCCTGGTTTGAAGGTGCTCGTCGTCGGCGACCTCACGCTTGAGCTACCGGTCGAAGTCGAAGCAACGAAGGCGCAGCTGCTGGCGGCGCTCCAGGGCAGGACTGACCGAAGCGGGCTTCGCTGGAGGATGTCGAAAGTCCGGGCGAGCGGCTTCGTTACTCACGCGACGCGAACGGCCGCTACCTTGGGAGCCGAGGTGTCCGTGTGCACTGTCGTGCCCGTCCCGTTGCCGCATCAACTCGAGCGTTTCTTTGAGGAACATCCGGTTGACAGGCGGTTCGTTGTCGGCCTGCCGGGGCCGAGCCCGGTCACGGTCCTCTTCTGCTGCAAAGATGGTACGGTTCCGATACGGCGTCGGAGCGTCGTCAGCGCGGCAGGCTTGAGCTGGCCACCCGCCGCCAAGATGAACTTCGACGTCATTCTGGCTGACCCGTGTCATCTTGCCCACCGCGATGTGGTCGTCCATGGCATATCCCACTGCCTGAGCCATTCCGCGGTGCGCCCAGTCGTCGGGCTCCGGATCGACAGTCAGTGGCCTCGCTGTGATCTCGCCCCCGCACGCGACGGACGGGTGTGGAGCTTCGCTCGCCGCCGCGATGCCCGGCAACTCGCCGAGCGGCTTGCGGCGAGTGAGCCCGGTCTGGGCGGTCGCGGCGATGAGGATGCCGTTGCGCGGTGCCTGCGAGATGAATGCGAGATTGCCAGATTGGTCCTCCAACTCGGTCCGCGCGGGGCTGTGCTGATGAACGGCATCCCGTGCCCGTACCACGTTGAGACGTGCCAGATGGAACCCGTAAACCGCGTCGGCAACGGTGAGGCACTGTTGACGGTCACGACGCTCTCCAGCGCCTCGGGAGCCGGTGACAGAATCAGCCTACGTCGCGGAGTGGCGGCGGCGACAGGACACGTCGCCGGGTTGGAGCTGCCTCGAAGCCTGGACGAGTTGGATGCTGCCGAGCAGCCGGTGATTCCCTGTCGGGCGGCCCGAAACAACAGCCGGGGCATCGCGATCGCCTGATGGGCTGAGCTTCAGGCGGTTGCGACTTGCGAAGACGCGGTCGCCGTGTTCGCGCTTGCCGAGTATCAGCTCCCCGGCCGCCAGCCCGGCCCGCCCGGCGCGAAATGCTTCCGCTCCCAAGCGAGGGCCTCCGAGCGTGTCGCCGCCCAGTGCAGGATTTCACCGAATGGTCGGCGGAGCACCCGTTGGAGAACACGTCGCCACCAGCTCCCCGGCCGTCCGGCTTGGACATACCACCGCTGGCGACGCGGACAGAACTCGACGTGCGAGGCCCGGCGGACCGAGATCGGCCCCAGCGATGCCCAGTCGATAGCGTCGTCCCATAGGCCCCGAACGGTTCCGTCGGGCGTGATTCTGAGCTTCATCGGGCCTGCTCCCTCTCCGATTCTCCGCGTCGTTCGCGGACATGAATCTCGGGCTTGTCGCGTTGGTGGTCAATCTGACCACCCAGCGCCGCCGTGATCTCGGCGGTGGCCACCTGGCACGACGGGCCAGTGAAGTTGATTGCGTCAACGGCGCACGTGCCGTCGATGTGGATCACGACGCAGATTCGTCTGTTTCGAGTCACTTGAAACTCCCTCGTATTGGATTGGCCTGCGTGTTCACGGTCGCGAAGATGGTGCCTGTTAATGATTTGCGTTCTTGCGCGTTCCGGACCGAGTGGTTACACTCATTCTGGTGAAGCGCCGCTTCTGGAACACGCAGCGAAACGGTGGGACCGCACTGGTTCCGCCGTTTTGCATTGGATCGGATTTGCGCTCTGGAAGTGAAAGTGCTATGCTGGCCTTCGCCTGAATTGCGTGATTCGGGCAGCGTGTTCTGGACGTGTTGGCGAAGGCCATGATTGACATCTGCCGCTATCACCCGTCAGATTATTCGAATTAGGGACTTTAGGCGATTCGTCGAGGTCGGCCGCACTAACCAGACAGCCGGAACTCGCTGGGATTCGTTCGTTCGAACCAGCGAGGTTCTAACAATGTCGAACAAGGAAGAGCCGCGGCCAGATCCGCGGCTGGAAGCCGTACGTGCATATGCTGCGCGCGGCTGGCGCTTGGTCCTCAATCATGGCATCGCAGATGGGCAGTGCACCTGCGCCGACGGGTCAAACTGCCAGAAACCCGGGAAACATCCAGCACACAGGGGGTGGCTCGATACTGACCTGTCCGTTGAAGATGTAGCGGAGCACCTGCGGGCCGCGCCAAACCTGAACTTGGGAATTCTGACGGGCGCTGCGAGCGGTCTACTCGTCCTGGACGTCGATCCCCGCAATGGCGGTTTGGCCACGTTGGCGCAGCTCCAGGCGGAGCTGGGTTCGTTACCCGAAACGCCGACAGCACGGACTGGAGGCGGTGGACCACACTACTACTTCCGTTGCCCCCATCCTGAGGTCAAATCTCCCGCGAACGGCCTCGGACCCGGCGTCGACATCCGCTGCGCGCGAGCCCAGGTGGTCGCGCCGCCCAGTATGCACGCATCGGGACAGCAGTATGCGTGGGAACCGGGTCACAGCCCAGATGAAGTTCCGCTCGCCGCGCTCCCCGACGCGTGGATGGCGCGCATGCTGAATTCGAAGCAGCGGCAAGCGCCGACGACGAAGTGCGATCCGGGCGTCAGCCGCCTGGCAGATGATGCAGTCTTGTATTCGGCACGCTCCGCTGCCAACGCGGATAAATTCGAGGCCCTGTGGAGAGGTGAATCCCCGAGCGGCGATCGCAGCGCCGACGACCTCGGCTTTTGCAGGATGCTAGCGTTCTGGTGCAACAAGGACCCGAAGCAGATGGACCGCTTGTTCCGCCGGTCCGGCCGGACGCGAGCCAAGTGGACCGAGGTGCACCGGGGCGATGGTGCGACCTACGGCGAAATGACGATCGAAGTCGCGATCAAAGGATGCAAAGACACTTATACGGGCGGCCGTATAGGCGGTCTGGCGACGGACGGTGGCCAGAACGGCGGAGCGGGCACCAGCGGGAACGGTTCGAACCTCGGCAATCCTGGAGCAGACAACGCGACCGCAGATTCGTTTCATCTTACGGATCTAGGCAATGCCCTACGTTTGGTGACGTGGTACGGGAAGGATGTGCGATACGTCCCCCAGCGATCCACGTGGCTGGCTTGGGACGGTCGCCGATGGCGCGAGGATGGAACACGCGAAGTGCAGCGGTTGGCTCGGCAGGTCGCCGAGCGGTTGTGGTCCTCCGCCGTAGCCAATACGAATCAGAAGCTTGCAAAGATGCAGGTCGATTTCGCCGAGAGGTCGGAGTCTGCAAGGGCGCAGCAGGCGATGGTCGAGCTGGCCAAAGCGGACAAGAACGTCGTCCAGCGTCCCGAGGACTTCGATCGCGACGACTGGCTACTGAACTGCCTGAACGGGACGCTCGATTTGCGTACGGGGCAGCTTCGGCCGCACGATCGCGGTGATCTGATCACCTGCCGCGCCAACGCCGAGTACGACACCCAGGCGAGCTGTCCGCAATGGACGACCTTTCTCGGTCAGATCTTTCTGGGCGACGCCCATCTGATTCGCTACGTTCAGCAGGTGCTCGGGCTGGGGCTGACCGGCTCCAACGTGGAGCAGTTTCTTTGGGTCTTCAACGGGCGCGGCGACAACGGCAAAAACGCGCTGCTGGAAACCGCCAGGCGGATCCTCGGCGATTACGCGGCCAAAGCCGCGCCGGACCTGCTGACCCAGGCAAGTATGGATCGCCATCCGACCGAGATTGCGGATCTGGCGGGCAAGCGTCTGGTGATCGCCTCCGAGACCGATGAAGGTCGTCGCTTGGCCATCAGCTTCATGAAGCAGGCCACGGGTGACGACACCCTCAAGGCCCGGAAAATGCGACAGGACTTCTGGGAGTTCCGGCGGACGTTCAAGTTGATTCTGGTGACCAACAACCTCCCAAGGGTTCGCGAAGAATCGCACGCCGTGTGGCGACGCCTGCGCGTCGTGCCGTTCGATTACGTGGTCCCCAAAGCCAAGATCGACAAGGACCTGCTTAACAAGCTCCTGCAAGAATCCGCCGGAATTCTGGCATGGCTGGTTCGTGGATGTCGCGGCTGGCAGGCAAACGGACTCGTCGAACCGCGGGCCGTGACGGAGCGATCGGCGGCGTATCGGGATCGCGAGGACATGATTGCTGAGTTCGTTCAAGATGCGTGTCTGCCCGCCCCAAACGGCGCGGTGACAACATCGGCGCTTCGGGCGGCGTACACGACGTGGTGCCGCGAGCATGGAACGTATCCCCTCAGTCCCACCGCGCTGGGCGACCGCGTAGCGAAGTTGCCCGGTGTGCATGAGGTTCGCACTGGCGCGAGTCGTGGATTCGTCGGCATTAGCCTTGACGTCGGGTACGAACGCGCCCTGCCGGATGTCACGAGAGGGAAGCTTTTGGACTTCAAAGAAGCGATGCGCCGAAAACACACGCCGGGGCCGCCGCAGGCCGCGGCGGGCGGCGTTACGCCGTGAGCTGGGCAATGATGTCGTGACAGCGTGACAAAATGACGGACGTTTCCATTGAACCTTGAAAAAACGTAGAGAGGTTTGAATGAAGACAGTTGTCATTTTGTCATTCTGTCACGCCCCCCGCCGTGTGCTTCGCCGCGCGCGGGCGGCGGCGCGGGGCCGTACCCGGTCGGGCCGCGCATCGAATCGATTGAACGAAAGCCTGCGCGAGGGGCTCGGGTGGGTCTTGCGGAACTGCCAGTATTGATTCTGGCTAACGGTACCCGCCGATCGTGACCTCGATCTCGCCGCTCGGCAGCCGCTCGCGGGTGACGCTACGGCCCCGCGCCCGCTGCTGGCGGGCGATGACCTGGTACGCGTACTCCTGCTTGATGCGGTTCCGCATTGCCTGATCGAAGCGGTGGCGGCCGTCGTACTCGCTGATCCAGGCCCGGTACGTGCCATCAGCACGGCGTTCCCAGCCGACGTCGTTGGCGGCCGAACCGACGTGCTGGCGGCGAATGACGATGTGGGCCTTCTGCGGGCGGGCGTCGCCCTGGTAGCCGTACAGCGGCACGGCCTGCTCGTGGACCTCGATCTGTGGTTCCTGAAAGCCGCATTCCACGAGGACCGCGACTAGCGCCTGAGGGTCGTGGAACTCGGTTTGACATTCGACGAAGTGTGACACTTGTTCTCTCCCTTCTGTTTGGAGACCAGTTTATGGGTAATAGGCGGGCATGGGCGCGGGCTTTCGCGCGGCGAGATCTATCGACAGTGGCGGACTGACCAGCAGCTCTTATGATAGGTCCAGTCGCCAGTGGCAAGTTAAGTCTTTTCTTCAAAGAGAGTTACGCCCACACGTGACTCGCGAGTCGGTACCGAAGTGCCCTTGGCATCACTGAGTGAGACTGCAAGCGGTTTCGCCCACTCCTGCGCGAGACACGCATCGTAGTCGCACTCAGGCACTCGGGGTGCTATTCTGCCGCTATCGTCGTCTGTGGCATCGGTGTCGGCACGGCGCGCGCCACGGTCGCCACCAGGACGAAGGATCGAGCGATGGCGGTCATTCACATTCAGCGGATCAAGAATGCGCTTCACAAGCTCTTCGATGGCCATATCGACTTGACTGACTATGACGGCAAGCCCGACGACCAGCGGGAAAAGGCGTTTCTCTCTCGCTCGTTGGCCGCTTACGGTCTCACCGTGCTAGCAGAGACTTCCCCCGAAACGGCTGGCCAGTACGTTACTGACGGGTTCAACGACAACGGGATCGATGCCGTTTTCTTCGACAAGGAGAGCGAAGTTCTCTATGCCGCGCAGTCCAAGTGGATCGAAAGTGGCCGCGGCACCATCGCTCAGACTGAATCGAAGAAGTTCGTCGATGGCTTTCGAGATCTTGTCAACCTGCGTTTGGATCGGTTTAACGACCGTCTACGTAGCCATGCAGAGGAACTTCGATCCGCCCTCTTCAACACCAACGTGCGGATCGCCCTCGTTATCATCCATACAGGGACCGAGGTGCTTTCGGAGCACGTTAGCCGGGATCTCGACGATCTCGTCACCGAGATGAATGACCCAGTCGAACTCGTCATGTCCGAGGTCTTCAATCAAGGGCGCGTTTACGGCGCTATCGCTGGCCATGCCCACCGCAGCTTGATCAACGTCGAGGTGATGTTGCAGGAATGGGGTCACGTCCAGCGACCTTACCCTGCGTACTACGGACAAGTCGATGCCCTCAGCATCGCCCGCTGGTGGGCTGACCACGGGCGGAACCTGCTGCATCGAAACATTCGGAGCTTCAAGGGAAACACAGATGTCAACGACGCCCTGGGGGCCACACTCTGTCAAGATCCCGCGGATTTCTGGTATTTCAACAACGGAATAACGCTTCTTTGCTCCAAGATCGCTAAGAAGCCGCTTGGCGGAGCTACACGAGACAGCGGTCTGTTTGAGTGCGAGGGGGTAAGCATAGTCAACGGGGCACAGACCGTTGGCGTAATCGGCACGCTCGCCGAGACTCTTCACGAAGCGCTTGAGCCCGCCAAGGTTCTGGTGCGCTTGATCTCGCTTGAGGCTTGCCCGGCCGGGTTTGACAAGGCCGTGGCGCGAGGAACCAACACACAGAATCGGATTGAACGAAGAGACTTCGCCGCACTCGATCCCAACCAGCAGAGATTGGCAAGCGAGCTGCTGTTGGATGGCAAACGCTATACGTACAAGAGCGGCGACACCGACCCGGATCAATCCAGCGGATGCAGCATAGTCGAGGCCACCGTAGCGCTTGCCTGCGCAACCGATGACGTTGCCCTGGCGGTTCAAGCCAAACGGGAGATCGGTCGTCTATGGGAAGACATAGAGTCGCCACCGTACACGACGATCTTCAGCGACGACACGACAGCGACGGAACTGTGGCGCGCCGTTGAAATCATGCGCGAGGTGGACTTAAGACTAGCATGGCGTTTGCAGAGTCGGCTATCGCGTGCGGAGATGGTTGCTGTACATGGGAATCGCCTGATTCTGCATCGGGTTTTTCAGAACGCGCGCGTTCTCGGTTTTCGTTCTGACACGACGGATTTTGAGGTGATTAGGTCGGCGGTGGGGGAGATCACCGACAGCGTCTTTGCAGGGCTCGCGGACTACCTCGAAGCGAACTACCGCAGCGCCTATCTCGGGAGTCTCTTCAAGAATGCCGCGAAGTGCCGGGAAGTGAACGATCACCTCGCCGAGCGAGCACGTGGTGGCAGTGGCGCTGTCAACGCAACTCCCGACGAGCCCACCGATTGTGCAAAGAAGGAGCCGACCCTCTTCGATTGACAGTCCCTTAGTGCCGCTGTAAATCCTCCGGCGGGTTTGGTCGGGCAGCTAATACGTCGGTGCCCATGCCAGCCCGGGGCCGTGCGGTTCAGCGTCGCGGTGTCTGGGCGAGCGGCGTTCAGTCCAACACGACCCGCCGCTTGAGCCGCCCCGTGAGCTGGCTTACGGCATCCGGGTTCAGGATGTGGTTTTTCAGGGCGTGGCAGGCCTGGCTGAGCTTGGCGGCTGAGCGATTGAACATTCCTCGAACATCGGGTACGCTCTTCATCGATGGCAGACGAGAATGACAGCGGGTGAGCTACGCCGTCGTTGGCAAGGCGATTGAGCAATGAACTTGAGCGAGGAAACGGATGTCTAGCGACTCTTCGGGTCAGAACAAGCCAACCGAAAAGCCGACGCAGCCGCCGCTTGCACAGGAAACGCCGCGGCCGACGCCACCCGCTCGGAAGAAACCTGTCATCCTCTCCCGTAACCCCGGAAAGCAGAAGGGAAAGTAGCGAACGCGTCTTCGTTTGCGGTCGCCCGGCTCAGTCCATGCGTTCCCGACTTCCTGTTCACGAAGTAAAGGACCGCCCCCTTCGCGCTCTGCCGTACGAAGGGGCGAGAATCGGATAGCGCAGGAGTTTCATGCGCTCTGTGTAAAGGATGACCAGCGAACAGGCGGGGTCGGTAAACTCAAGCCGCTCTGCCAGATCGACCGTGTCTTGCCAGGGAACCGGGAGCACGCGAGCATGTTCCGTGGATGGCGGAGGTGGTTCGTCAGGACGATATAGGTTGCGCGCAAGGAAATAGTGGACACGGTGCCTGATCGCGGCCGAGCCCGGGCTGACGAATATTTCCTTCAGCGAACCGGCACAATAGCCCGTTTCTTCGAAGAGTTCGCGATGTGCGGCGTCTTCCGCGTTACCATCCGATGGCTCTACGCCGCCGCCAGGAAACGTCAGTACTTCCTGACCGATAGCGTGTCGATATTGAAGAAGGAGAAGCGATTGTCCATCGTTCGTCACGGGCAGGATTCGAACGCCCTCCCGGCGTTCAACGATCTCGCGATCCTCTCGTCGACCGTCCGGAAGCAGAACTTCGTCGACCCGGACCGAGAGTACTTGCCCGGTGAATACGTAACGAGACCGGACCGTGTGTTCTTTCATCGTCGTTGCAGTATCTCAGGGCACACTAGCCTCGCGATCGCACCGGCGCAGTGCACCCCCTGCGCCGTGAGCGCGACTCGCACATCGTGAGGTATCACCATGTTTCCCTCGCGGATCGCAGTATCTGGCTCGGCTGGTATCGGCAAGTCAATTCTCTGTAACAAACTATCGAAGACTCTTGACCTCCACGTCGTCGGAGACGCGATCGATGACGTGCTGCGCGAGCACGGCCACGACTCTTGGCGTACAGTACCAGTCGGTCACGAATGCGCTGCAATTCGACTGCGCGCCCTTGAGCGCAAAGTTCAGACCGAGGTCGCGCGGCATGCGTTCATATCAGACAAAAGCGTTGTGGACTACTACGCGTACTGGCTCCTTAGAGATGCGCTGCGTGCCTCGACCACCGAGCGGCGGCAGTTTCGTGCCATCGTCCGACAACACGCTCAACGCTACGAACTTCTGCTCCTCCTGCCGTTCGGACGCTTCCCTCTAGCCCAGGCGCGTAAGCGCAACGTCGACCCTGGTTACCAGCTGCGCGTCCACTCTGCGATCACGCGCTGTCTGCTCGAGCTTCGCGCGCCGTTCGTTCCGTGGCAGCCTCAGCGCGAGCTGCCGCGCCGCGCACTGGTCAAATCACTCTCGCGCGCAGCTGCTGCGTGCCGCCGGAAGCGCGTCGCGCTATTTATCGGCACGTTCGACCCAGTGACATTAGCTCATGCAGGGCTTGTCCAGCGCACATTGCGCCTCGTCGACGAGGTATGGGTCTGTCCGAATCCGGACAATCCCCACGGCTCTCGACAGCAGTTGCCACTCGACGTGCGCTGCGCGATGCTGGAGGAGGTCTACCGCGGCCACCCGCGAGTCCGCGTTTACCGCCGCTTGCGGAATCCATATTTGGCGCACCCAACTCGAAGCCGAACGGAACTCATCAAGGAGGTCCAGGGAAACCATCCGCATGTCGATTTCTGGATACTAATGGGCTTGGACAAGCTTGACACGGCCGCGTACCAACAGGCCGAACCCGTGTTGCACTCGGCCGGGCACATTATCGTCTCGCGACTCCGCTTTCCGACCGCTGACGAGTGTGCTCGATTCGATACCTTTGTGGTCTTGCGCGGCCGTGACCAGATCAGCAGCACAATGGTACGGCAGAAGATCATGGCTGGTGAACCTGTGGATGACGCGTTGGATCGACGCGTCCTAAACTACATCGTCCGGCAGAGACTCTACCGCACATGATCTACGGAAGGCCGTCGTGGCGGCCCCCCGGGAGCCGTACCTGCAACGGCTATTGGCCAGCGCAGAGACGCGACAATTCCGATACTCACGCAGATGTAGGCGGGTGAATCCCCACGGCTGCCCGCGGGACTCAAGGCGTACCAGGTCTCTCCCTCGCGCAACAGGCGCAGTTCAAGCAGATCGGTCATGTTGGCCAGGCTCATTCCCGACGGTTGGGGTACGCGTTTGGCCATCGGGCTGGCCTGCATCGGGATGCTTTATCACGATGAATAGAGACCATGCCTTTTCCGCAAAGCGGTCGGCGCTCAGACGAGCGTACCCGGGCAACCAGAACAGACGCAGGATCACGAGTACCGCACCGAAAGCAACTGAGGCCAGGACACCCCATGCACACACTGACTTGTCAAGTATCCAGTAGCAGGCCATACACCATATTGCCGATGCGAGCGACAATGCCACGCCAATCACAGCGCCCCCACACAAGTTGCGCGCAAAGCCGTACTCGATATTATGGCTGCGAAGCAAAGCGTGCTTGGAGTGAAGATTTAGAGTGCTTCTGACTTGCAGGAAAATGTCCTTCAGGAGCGCATCAGCCTTCTCCGGGGCGTTCTCTTCTTCATCTCGCGACAAGGGCGTGATTCCTAGGCTCTCTCGGACTACCCGGTGTGCGAGTGCTTTCCACGGATCGGTCATTTGGCTGTCACGCCAGCGGAGGAGGCGAACTCCAGGTTGGTCTCCCCAGGCAGGCCACGCCGTTCGTTCGTACCTCAGACCGAGATATCGTACGATTCGTGTCAGGGCGAAGAACAAGGCTGTCAGGATTGCCGCGGCTGCTGCATGGCTGGTCGCTCCTACATTCGGCAACGCCGGGAATGTGAAGCCAACCGCGATCAGTGCCGGGGTCAGTAGTATGAGGGCCGGATAGACGCGCGCGTTTCTTTCAGGAGCATCCAGCATGGCGTGTTTCCCTTGCGTTATGCGCGACCTGCCTGAAGCGCAACGAGATTAGCCCGCGAGGAATGGGCACGAGGTTCGACGAACAGCAGCTCGGGCAAGGAGGCGTTGCACGTCTCTCACCGTAATTCATAGTCCCGCCTCCGCTCGGCTTTTGCGTGATCCCGTTCTAGCTGACTGACCAGGCTCGCGGCGACCGACCGAGGATTGGCCTCGATCTTCGGCGAAGTGACCGTGTGCCTGCCCTTCGCCTCCGAAACAGGATCGATATTCACCTGAAGCGTGGTTTCGCCCACCGCGAGCGCCAAGTCCGCGCCATCCCTCGGCAGCCAGACTCGCGTGCCAGATCCCTTCATGCCGAACATGACGGAACCGAACCGCTGGTACCCCTCGGTCCAGAGCCAGAGCAGGGACTTCTGGTGCGTCGGGTTGCGGCATAGAGCAAGAAGCTCGTGGAGTCCTGCGAGCGCGCTCTTCAAGGCAGCCTGTCCACGCACCGGGAGCGCCTCGGCGAGCTGCTCTTCCACTTCACGCTGATATCGCCCTTCCGCCATACCCTGAGCGTACTCACGGGTCCATCGGGGGGCAACCATCCGCTGCGAGACGGATTGCACCATCGTCGCGCGGTGACCACCGGAGCTTTGTCAACTCATCCAGCCCCAAGAGTGTGGTGGGTCGGCCGTGGGAGCGTAAACTCCTGGGTTTTCGCTTCACGTCCAACCGGGAGCCGATACGCAACGGAACAGCCAAAGCATTGAAGTCGGGGATTGTTCGGATCCGGACAGACCGCGCCAGAGCGGTTTCTCGAGATCGGAGTCGTACCAGAAAGGCCGGAGGAGGTTTTCGGGAGCCACAGGCCGCCCGAAAGTGCGGTCCCTACCGCTAAGGTTCCGGAAGGGAGTTCTCTAGGCGGAAGGCCATTTCACGGGCTCAGATCGACGCTCACCCAGGTAATTGTCCTTCGCCAAGTAGTCTGGCTGCAGACGACCGGATCGCAGCTCGAAGCGTGAAAGGGAACAATTACACGGCTTGCGTGCTGTCGGCGCGAGGACATCATGAATTGCGATGAACGGAAAGTAATATGTGATGACGACGAGATCCATGCGTTGTTTCACGGCTTGAGCCGCCCAATCGCCCAGGGCTTCGAAGACGCGGGACCGCACGGTGAACATTGACTCGCCCTCGCTGGATCGGTTGCGGTAGGCGTCGTCGCGCCATCGCCGATAGACCTCCCGTTCGCCGTAGGCGAGGGCGACGCCCTGAACGACCTCCAGTGTTCCTCGGGCGAGTTCGCCGCACTCCAGGCACCGCGGGATCAGGTCGGGATTCTCTGATTCAGCCGGATTCTGAGGCATGTGACACTCCCTTCTCAACGGAGCGGAACACTTCACCGCGCCCTCGCGCGACGGCGGACCAGCAGTCATTATGGGCGCGCAGCCTCGGCCGCGCAAGCAGGTTGACACTCGTGACCGACGCGTGCAGAGCCGCTCTACCGCGCAGTCAGTCCAGCACCACCCGCCGCTTGAGCCGCCCCGTGAGCTGGCTGACGGCATCAGGATTCAGGATGTGGTTCTTCAGGGCCTGGCACGCCTGGCTGAGCTTCTCGGCGACAGCGGGCTGTTGGGCCAGATCCTGGCCGGTCAGACCCGTGATCTGCTGCTTGAGCTGCGCCAGCTTGCCCGCCGCATCGCCGTCGCCGAAGACGTTCATGGTGTGGAAGCTCTCGATCTTGCGGCGGATGGCCTGCAGCGTCTTGCCGTGGACAGCGCCCTTCTGCGTAATCACCTGGTCGCAGAACTCCGCCACCTCTTTCCGGAAGCCCAGAACATACTGCTCGACGAACTGCTGGCACTCCCTCTTGAGGTTGGCCTCCATGAGCGTGACCTGCTCATCGCGGGCACGCCGCTGCTCCAGCTCCATCTCGATGTCCTCGACGGGCGTCAGCTCCGGCGCGCCGGTCACCTTGAACGCATGCCACGTCAGGCCGAACTTGGCGGGCAGCGCCATCGGCAGCGGATAGCACGCGTCGGGGATCTCCGGGTGCTGCGTCTGCCATTCGGCACGGAGGTTGGCGTAGTCGGCGATGAACTGCTGGGTGGCCTCATGGAACTCGGCCCGCAGGGCCTCCAGTTTCTCGATGACGATCTGGACGTGGTTCCACGGCACGAAATGGGCGTTGGCGGCGGCGAATGGCCGCGAGAGCTTCTCCAGGGCGTGTCGGGCCTTCTTCTCGATCTGTTGGAATCGCTTGCGGGTCTTTTCGGGATCGAGCAGGTCCTTGGTGCCGAACGACGCGATGGCCTTGGCGTCGATACGGTCCGGGCTGAGTTCCAGGTCATCAGCGTCGTTACCCGCCCGGCAGGACCAGTAGCGGCACTTGACGACGAACAGCATGCCGAGCTTGTAGAGGTTGATGGGCTCGGCACCGGCGGTCTCGGCGGTGTCGGGTTGGACGGCGGGTGCAGTGAGTAGGGTCATGATTCTCTCCGGATGGATTACACTGGGATGTTGGAACGCTCTCATCTGAGACGATCACGGTCCGCACGCGACCTGCTGGCGCGCGGGCGACCTGGAGTGAAACCGTGAGCAGCAAGGCATCGGTGGTTTCGGTCTGGCTCTCGGTGGGGGTGGTCGCCGCATGCGCCGGAGCCCGGGGGAACGACGCGGCGATCAAGCGGATCTACGTCGCACCCATGAGCCATCTCGACATCGGTTTCACCGACGCACCGTCGGCCGTCGCCAGCAAGATGGTCGCGATGGTGAACGAGGCGCTCGACCAGGCGGACAAGGACCCCGAATACGTCTTCAACATCGAGACGTTCTGGCAACTCGATCAGTGGCTCGCGACAAAACCGAGAGCGGATCGCCAGCAGCGGCTGGTCGAACTGGTGCAGTCGAGCCGGTTCGGCGTCGGGGCGGCGTACGTGACGCTCCACACATCGATCATGAGTGACTGGGCGCTGGACCGGCTGTGCGAACCTGCACAGGACTGGGCTCGCCGCATCCGGCGAGTGTTTCCCGTTGCCGTTCGGCGGGGTACGCTCCCGCATAGTACTCGCCGCCCGCTACACGGGCCTGTGTCGACGGCTTGAGGAGGCGAAGAACGTGATTCGATACCTCAAACCGGAGTTCCTGGATGAGATCGCGATCGCGTACGACCCAGCGGACGAGGTTGATGCGTAACGTTGGCGTGGTCTGCGTGCAGCCTTGAGAGGAGCATGCCAGTCATGAACGAGACTCCACGACCGCAGATTCCGGCACGTCGGTTCATTGCCCCCGACATCGACCCACCAGCCGATGAGTTTGGGTTTCTAGCAGATAGATTCATTCCAAGCACATTGACCGTCGGCGAGCTCCTTACACCGCCTGCAACACTCGTCGTGTCAGCACCATGGACGGGAAAGACCTTTGTAGCCAAGCAGCTCGAGCTCTACTTCACGACCAAGGAGGTTCAGGAAGAGGTAATAAATCCGTATGGTCGCTTCTTCCATGCAACGCTTTTCGAGAGCCGGTTGGCCGTCGACGTCCCCAGGTGGTGGGAGAAATGGCTGACCAGCACCAAGAACGCCCTCTGGATAATCGACGCCGTCGACGAGGATGTGCGACGCGGGGGCGACGCCATCTATCGGATTCTCGGGCGGCTTGAGGATCTGCAGCCGCAAGATCGCAATCGCTTGAGGGTCGTGATTTTCACGCGGGAGAGTGAGGAGCCATCCGAGGTTCGGGACAAATTGCGTGAGCTCTATCCGAACGGGGGGTCGAGAGAACCCACGGGACTGCAGGTCGTTCGGCTAGCTCCCCTCAGTTCGCTGGACGCACGCGAATTGCTCGGTGGCGACCCCGGCAGATTCGACCGTGTTTGTCAGATAATCACGCGGAACCAGCTCCAAGACATCGCGTGGTATCCGGCCGTGCTTGGTGCGCTTGGAGCCGAGGCGGTCGATGTGAAGCTGTCACGGCAGGAGATCTGGAGGAAAGTCCTCCGGAGGCTCCTGATCGACGAGAAGACCGATGATGGCAGGTCACTGAGCGTGCTGTCGGTAGATGATCGTTTTCGGGCAGTCAGCAGGATTGCAATGGCCTTGACGTTGAGCGGCCATGAAGAGGTGAGCTTCGAACAAGCTGGCGATTCGACGCCGACTTTATCAGATATCATCCCACGCGACCTGCAACATTGCGAGCCCCTTCGGAAAGCAGCGACATTGGCCTGTAATACTGCGGTCTTCCAGCGAACCGTGACCGGATATCGATTCTGTCAACAGCACGTACAGGAGTGGTTTGCCGCCTTTGGCTTGAGCGATCTGACCGCGAAGCGTATTCGGCCTCTCATGGCCGATACCGAGGATAAGCCGCTGCTGCGTTGCGTGGGCGTCCTAAGATTGCTGCACCCAATCACAAGCCTCGATGATGTTCGCGACTGGATTACCGAGCTCTTCGGTGGCGTACCACCGTGCTCTGATGCAGCACCGTCTTTAGTTCAGTCCATTGTTGCTCTCGATCGACTTCAGGAACTCGCTCGACAGACACGGTTTGGACTCTCCCTTTGGAAGGAACGCGGGCTGGGGAACCTTGCCGCACCGGGCCTCGGTACGGAAGTGGCAAGGCGACTCGCAGACAAATCGCTGTCGTTCGGCGAGCGGCGGCTGATGATCGAAGTTGCCCACGCCACCAACGCGGCGGAGGTAGCGGACGCAGCGACATCCCTCGTGAAGGACGAAGAAGAGCCAGGGCAGCTTCGTGTATCGGCGGCTATGCTGCTTCACCAAATAGGCACGGATGAGCAGTTTCGAGAACTGGAGCACATCGTTGTTGGCGGGGCTCCGAGCACGGGGGCGGAGCGAGACCTCGTGGCCGTCATTATCCGTGAACTGCTCACACGCGAGATCTGGTCTTTCGCGAAGGCCGCGAAATACGCCCCGTCAGCCTCCGCCGAGATCGTCGATATGACGACGATGCTCGAATACAAGCTGAAGGAGAGCATGACACTCGCCGATGCACGGGAGCTTGTACTCACTGCGGACTGGGAACAGATCGCGTCGGATCGTGGCGAGCGAGCAACAAGCCGAAGCCGGGGGCCGTACAGTGTGCTCATTGAGGCCGTGGAGCTCCTCGCGAAGCAGGATTCACTGACACACGACGATTACCAAGTGCTGCGGCCAATCATCCTTTCCAAAGGACGCCTTATCGAACGTGTTCCCATTCTTCACAAACTCCCAGGGGTCTTCAGCCGAGATAAAACGGCTCGCCGTGGACTATTTGTTTCAGGAATCGAGGCGGACTCGCCAGAAGGTGGATACGAGGGCTGGCGGTGGGTCCTTACCGGCGATGATGTCGAGTGGCTCGAAGAGTTGGTACATCAGCAGCCTGACCCCAGCAAATGGCTCCTGAAGCACTTGCTTGGCATGACGTACCACGAGGGCGTATCCGCCCCTGTACGCACGCGAATACGGGAGTTTGTGGCGGAAGTCGACCCGGAGCTCGTAGCCGAATTTGAACGTCGACGAGAACACGTGCTAGAGCAGCAACGACGCATCGAAGAGGAAGAGAGGCAGCGCCAAGAAGAAGAGGCAGCACAGCAGATCCCTGTCACCAAGGCGGTGGAGGACATCCTGCAATCGCCAGATCGCCCGCTCCAGCACCGGCTGTGGCAACTCGCATCGGTGAGCCTCACAGATGAATTCGCACGTCCGCGTAACGTCGCTGGAAGCTGGGAGGATCTAACGCCGGAGCTGCAGACCGGGGTTCTGAACACTTGTGAAGAAGCCCTTCACACCTGCAAATCGACTCCGATTCCAGAGGGTGGATCCTATCCGGGAGCCATCATTTACGAGTCGTGTGCTTTTCGGAAGGTTGTCCATACGTCGGAGTCGTACCGCTTGGACGGCGAGCAAATCAAGCGTTGGCTGCAGTCAACGCTGATCTTCTCGATCCCGGATTACGATGCCATCCTCAAGAACTGCATGGCGGCAGACCCGGTCGCAACGCAGGACGTTCTTCTGCAAGAAATCCGCAGGACCCTGAGTTCGGAGCTCGAAACGAGCCACGTGGCAAGCTCTCTGCCAGTTGAGTACTGGTCCGAGAGGCTTGTGGCTGGAGCTTTGCAGCTTGTGAGGGACGAGTCGCTGAATCTGAAAGGTCGATGCGACCTTGCTCGGCTCATCGCCCCGCATGCACCCGACGGTGCCTGCACGCTGGCTCAGAGTTGGATAGAAGCCGACGGAGACTCACCTGAGAGTCGGAAGGCCAAGTGTGCTGTTGCGATCGATGTGTTGCTGGTTGTTGATGCACGGCGGGCCTTGAGTGAGCTGGCGAACTGGGACGAGGTACAGGCTCGGGAACTTCTCCTGGAACTGCGGCTGCTTTGGGGACGCGGCGAGAAGTCGCCGGTTAGACTGAATGAATGGCCTTCCGTGCGGCTTGAACAACTGGCTGGCATTCTCCATGCTCACTTCCCGGCAGATACGGACCCACAGCCTGAAGGAGCTCACTTCATTTCCCCCGAAGATGGGCTGCGGGAACTGCGGCGGCAACTCCACGTGATGCTGTTCAACCGTGGCACCCTAGACGACCGTGCCGCCTTAGATCGGCTTGCCACCAAGTATGCCGAAGTCACAGCTTGGCTGCAGCATGCCGACGCAAATCGAGCGGTTTCCCAGGTGCTGCACCCCCATACGATTCCGGTCGTTAAGGTCATACGGCTCTTGGATGATGCTCTCTACCGGCTGATTCGGTCTCCGGAGGATCTGCAGCGTGTACTTCTTGACGAACTGGCCGAGATTCAGAACTCGGTGAAAGAACACCTATCATCGCTCTACATGCCATTGAACAGAAATGATCCCGACCTTCGAGAGCACCTGCATGAGGACGCCCTGCAGACCTACCTCTACTGTCGCTTGAACGACCGCCTCCCGGGGCGGGTACTCGAACCGGAGACTGCCGCGTACTTCATAAACCGCGAGAGCCTCGGAACGAAGAACCAACGACTAGACCTGAAGATCGAAGCTCCGACCATTAGCGGAGGCAAGGCGACGGTTGTAATCGAGGTCAAGTGGGTGAGCAACGCCGAGGTTGGAACGTCCCTAAAGACGCAGCTGGGAGAGGAGTACTTGCACGGTGTTGGGCTCAAGCATGGCATCTACCTCGTGGGTTGGGCATGTACTACGCGAAGGGGCATCAAAGCACTTGGCATTCCGGCCCGGCTCAAATATTCGATCCCTACGTGGATGAAGGCACTCCGAACACAGGCGAAGGAGGTTCAGTCAACGCATCCGAACGTACGAATCGAGCCGTTCATCATGGACCTCCAGTGGGACAGACGACGCTCCGGACACAACCGGGAGTGACCTACCCGTGTGCCTCCAGCAGGCATGTGTAATCGTAATTGAGGAGCACGGTGGCGGCGCTGGCGGGCTTCGTATGCCGCTCCAGCCATTCCGTCATCGCCGCCACGCGCTCGGGGTCGGTCTGTGACAACGGCCGAACCTCGGGCACGGCATTCAGCACGTGCTCCGTGCTCAATTGCGTTCCCGCGTGAAACGCCAGTTTGAGGCCGGTGATGACGACCTGCTCGATGTCGGCCCCGGTGTAGCGGTCCGTCGCCGTCGCCACGGCATCCAGATCGAACTTGTCGGGATCACGTTTCCGAAGCCGCAGGTGGATCTGGAGGATCTCCTGACGCTCCTCTGGTGTCGGCAAGTAGACGCCGAAGATCTCGTCGATCCGTCCCTTCCGCGTAAACTCCGGCGGCAGCTTCGAGACGTCGTTGGCGGTCATGATGAGGTACACGGGGCAGGTGCGCTCGGACATCCACTTGAGCAGCGTGCCGAACGTGCGGAGGCTGGCCCCGCTGTCGCCATCGCCGCCGACGGAGCCAAAGCCCTTCTCGACCTCGTCGATCTGGAGCACGCATGGGGCCATGGCCTCGACTTGCGCTAGCGCGCTACGAGCGTTCGACTCCGACTCGCCCACCCACTTGGACATCATGGCCCCGACATCGAACTGGATGAGTGGGACGCCCAACTCGGCGGCGGCGGCGAGGCTGATGGCCGTCTTCCCACACCCGGAAATCCCGGTGAGCATGATGCCCCGCGGGGGATCGATGCCGAAGGTGCGAGCCTCCTCGGCGAAGCAGGTTTTGTCGCGGACGATGTGGGCTTTGACAGCGTCGTTACCTCCGATCAGAGCCAGGCCACCCTCCGGAGGCTCTTGGTATTTGAGCAGGCCGCTGCGGCGGAGCACCTCCGCCTTCTCGCGGAGGATCAGTTTGGCGGCTTGACCGTTGAGCGTCTTGTGCTTCCGCAGCGCCAATGCGACGCGGTCCTCGACCTGCTGCTGTGTCATGCCACGGGCGGCCGAGACTATCGGCGGCAGGGAGGCGTCATCGAACTCGTGCCCGTCCATGACGAACCGCACGCTCTGCTCGATGGCGTCGTCGTCCGGCAATGGGAATTCGACGGTGGTGACATCGTTGGCCAAGGCGGGCGGCACGTCGAAATCCGGGCCGAGGCAGATGACGGTGCGCCCGGTGGCGGCCAGTACGTCACGGACCTCGCACAGCCAAGCCACAACAACGTCGGCGTAGCTGTACGTTTTGTGCTGCACGTAGCAGCCGAAGTCCTTGAGCACGAAGATGGCGTTCTCGGGCAGGTCGAGGATTTGCTGTGGGACAGTCTGGGGATCGGGCTGACCGAGTTCTGCGCCGGACGCGGACTTGGCGGGGTTGCCCTCGGCATCGAGCCAGCCCGTGGCGTGGGACCAAGTGAACACCTGACGGCCGTCGTCAGGCAGGGATTCGGCCAGAGCTTTAAGCTCGGCGAGGAAGCGGGTCTTCTCGGTGGTCGGACAATGCAAATATGCATGCCCGGACAGAACGTAGTCCGCGAGCTGGGCGCGGAATGACTCTTGTTTCATGCGGATTCTCCGTCAGCGAAAGGCCCAACTGCTCTTCACAGGGACGTGGAAACAGGACAGCTGCTGAAGGCTATGCGGAATGCCAGTAAAATGGCACGGGGCGAGCATGTCCGTCAGCGACGAGGCTCAGTCGCTGATAGATAACTTTCCCTACTATAATACCACTATTTTGACGTTTTCTTAAGCGCTCCCGGCCTGCGGAGCCCTAATCGACGGATGGGACGCACAGGAGAGTCAGCCGATGCACCCCGAACCGCTTGAATCACGTTTCGCGGGGGCGCTGCTGGGGACAATGGTCGGTGACATGCTCGGCGCGCCCTTCGAGGGCCAGCCCCACGAGATGGTGGCCGCGCGATTGGGTAC
>SDBT01004206.1_pt1 | contig 24525 bp, 23 predicted proteins | sample 2277101 | NCBI WGS metagenome assembly SDBT01 (sample SAMN10404973, study PRJNA504765) | marine sediment metagenome | isolation source: marine sediment core GS10_PC15, 103 cmbsf | place: Arctic Ocean: Southern Knipovich Ridge | collected 2010 | reverse complement strand
ACGGTATCATGCAGTCCTTAGGCTTCGGAGACTACACAGAAACAAGTACGACCTCTATAACCTTTGATGAACCACTGGTTGGTGGAGAGAGAGTTGTAATAAGAGAAATTACAGGATCATAATAACATGGCAGAACATCCAAACAGGGTCATCCTAACAGACAGTGCTGCTCTAAAGCTTCCTGCAGCTAAAAGAGCTAAGGCTAAGCGTGAGAAGCAGAAAAAGTCAGGTAGTATCCGCAGTGCTAGAGATCGTAAGACTAAGCAAGAGATACGCCTTGAAGAAATCATGGGCGGGATTGAAAAGACTAATAGGAGTGGCAGGTAATGGCCGTTTCAGGAATACGCAACATAATTAAGCTTGCAATAAAAACTAAAGCTAATAGAGGTGGCAATACTGCTACGGACATATTGAAAGCTCGTGTAAAAGGCCCATCAACAGATGTACAGCAGATGAAGTCTGCTATAGGCAAAGCTAATCTTGCAGTTAAGAAATTAGATGCAGATACGGCTAAGCGCACAGCATTTCGTTCAGAAGACCGTATAAGAGCTAGAGTATCAGAAACACAACCTACATTGACTGCTAAGGTGAGAGCCGACTTAGCTAGACTTAGAACATCTAATAAAGCAAACAGAGCTGTTGCAGTTCGTGGCACACCAGCAATTAGTCGTGTTCAAGGTAGAGTTTCACGAGAGCAACCAAAGATACCTAACTTTACAACCGGACCTATCAAGTCTGACAAGAAGGTACCTACGTTGAAGCGTAGGATCAAGACAGGACGCAGATAATGGCACTTACTAAAGTAAGATCTCCTATTACCGACATCTCAGAGATGGGGTTCGGTACGACTACTGTTGTTATAGCTTCTGCTGGTGGCCCTATAGACATAGACGTTACAGGGCTAGATGTTGTAGATATGACATCTACAACCATAGATGTTGATGACCTAGTCACGGTGACAGCTAATCTCTTCGACACCGAAGTGATTACACTGGCTACATCTGGTGGAGCAGAAGGAATTGTAGAGACGCAAGCTACGCTTATGTCTGTACAGACTACTACAGCTCATCCGCTGGAGCTAGGCGCTAACAGCATCACAGGGTTGACTATTGCCATAGATGGTAAGGTTGAACTCGATGTAGTTGGCACAGCAACAGATCACCTAGTTGATAAGAACTATGTAGACGTAGCAGATGCTCTTTCTTCTCAGTTGTCAGATACTACAGGTAACATGGTTACGAATGGGAGTATTGTAATTCCTAATAGTACTGGTAGTGACCTAATTATAAACTGGGGACAGACAGCTTCAATAGTCGGTACGTTGAATGTTACATTTGATACAGCATTCACTAGTGCAGGATTTATGGGATTAGCAACTCGACAAGGTGACTCTTCGCAAGAAGCAACAGCCCTTGTAGGTGCTGTTAGTACAACGAGTATGAATGTACATAACTCAGGATCAGGCTCAACTCCGGTAAACTGGATAGCATTAGGCTTCTAATGGTCACTAAGTTTACGAGTAACCTGCTTGAGAACACTGTTGTTGAGAAACAATTCTCTCAAGACGTAGGAACTACGACAGGACTCACTTGGGGAATGAGAGGCGGCTTCGTAGTGCTAGCCGATACCGTAACTACGATTGCAGATAGTACGACTGTACTGACAGACGATGATACTAATTATATATACATTAGTTTGATTTCGACACCTGTTCTTGCTGTGGCACTTTCGATCCCAGGAAACGACGCGATAATGCTTTATTCGATTGTTACAGCTAGTGGAGTAATCTCTAGTATAACTCCCTGGAGAACAAGACTGACTTCACTGAATAGTTCAACGCTATGACTACTAGAGTTTTATCTCACGGCAGGATGGTAGAAGGCTTGCCTATGTCAGGACAGTTTGATGTAGACGCTGATACTACTACAGCTTTAACCTTTGGGTTTACTGCTGGTATATCTGTCAATGCAGAGCTTAGGGTAGCAGTCGTAGCAGGCACAGTAACTCTTACTAACGCCACTAACTGGATTATGCTTATAGACGACGTCATCACTGTTAGCGCAGGAGCTAATCCTACAAGAGGTACAGTCCTCTATAAGGTTGTAGCTTCCGGCGGTGTGATTACTGCTATTACAGATATGCGTGGCTGCGTCATTACAACTACTACAAGCTTCTAACTATGGTAACAAAAGTAACTAACTACACAGGTAATTTCCCAATAGGTCTGAACTTTCAGCCCACCACTACGGCTGGCTTAAACATCTCGCATACTGGTGGTGTAGTCGCAGGTGTTGGAGACATTGTAGAATCAGCAGCAGGATCGTTAGCGGTCCCAGATAATATTGCCTGGACTGCATACGTAGACACGACAGATGGCATACTAAAGGCGATTGCAACAGCATCGCTACCTACAGCCAACCTACAGATTGTATGGGATGGTACATCTGCTGGTGGATCAGTTACTTCCTTTAGGGATGTAAGGTCTTGGACCAGTACAGCTAATACTGTATCACCATCTGAAAAGAGTTTTGAAACTCAGATCAATGCACTTGCACCAGATCATTGGTGGAAGATGAACGATAGCGGTACGCCGCTAGCTGATAGCGGGACTGCTACAGCAAGAACCGGAGCTGAGATATCTACTCCGTTGCACTATAATATGCCAGCATACACAAGTGAAACTAGAACAGTTCACTTCGATGGTACGACTGATGGTTTTGACCTAAGCGATACTATAGCTCCTACAGCTACAACAGGGACTATCTTATTCCTATTCAAGTCTATCACATCAAGTGAAAGATGTATCTTTCATCTTGGTGATAATACTGCTGGACCTACTAGTGAGTTTAGTATTAACCTCACAGGTTCTGGAGGCTTTGTTATTGACATCGTAAAGGATGGCTCTAACAATAGTAGCTGGACAGGTGGTAGTGGTTTTAATGATGGCCTTTGGCATCTTGGTATCCTGAGACAAACAGGTGCTGCTGTAATTCTACATATAGATAATAATCAAGTAGCTATATCTAGAGCAGATGCTGGAGATGCTGAAGACAGCGACTGGATTAGTTATGTAACTCAGGTTGCAGCTGGAGGCTCTATAGGCTGCCGCAGGCTGGACACGACTAATCATGACTTGTTCTGGGATCAGTTCATCTCAAATGTAGCAGTGTGGGATAATGTTATCTTAACCACACAAGATATCACTAGACTCCATAGTGCTTTGCAGTTAACCTTTTGGAGCTACCTAGGTAAAACACTTGAACCCGAGTTTAACTATTGGTTTGGTGGAGCTTCAACCTCGCCTGCCTTTAACATGGGCACAAAAGATCCTGTAACAGATCTAGCACTTGGTAGTGCTACTGTCTTTAACTACCAGAGACCAGGCAACGCAGGCGGTAGTGATACCAACGCGCGTATGTCAGTTGGTCAAGGCTTCCTAGAAAGTGGAGCAGATACAGGACCAGAGCTAGGTGGAACGACCTTTGGTACTTTGATATTTGCTTTCCAACATAAGGCTACAGATGAGGTCAAACTCTTTAATGAGTTTGGACCATTTCAATCTGGGCCTTCAGCAGGTGCTGGTGGTCACTATACAACAGGTGTAAGTACAAGTAGCGGGAAGGCAATCTACTTTGCTGATAAGGCCGCATTAGGTTCAGGAGAGAACGATACTAGGGTATACGATGATGTAAATGCAGACAACGGTTTATTTGACCTTGTAGTAATCGTACATAATGATGATGATAACCCTCCTGACTTCTATCATAATGGAGTTCTACAGACAGTCTTTACTGATGAGGATAGCTCAGATTCTCTAAAAGATTGGTGGGATTCTCATGACGAAGGTAATGAATGGGCATTCGGTCAAGATATTAATGCTGGTGGCGCATATGCAGCAGGTGTAATCCTAGAACATATGTGTGCTATTGAAGGTGTAGCTCTTTCAGCTGCACAGGTTTCAGAGCTTAATTTAAGATATGTGTTAGAGCGAGGCGCGAGGAATATGGAAGACGTATGTATTGCAGCTGGCCCTTCACACTACTGGCCCTTAACAGAGTCAGACGTTCCTGTAATAGATATAGGCTACTCTTGTAGACAAGGCACCGCAGGAGCTGTACGTACTCGACACGATATGGCTACTGAAGATGGTGCTGGTACTATTACTTATGAAGTGACTGGACCAAATGGTAGCGATAAGGCTATAAGCTTTTCGGCGACTGAAGTTAGACTTTCAGACTCCAGCTTACAGGATTTCGCATCAGACAGTGCAGGAGAAGGTGGCGCAGTAGCTTGTTTCTTTAAGACAGACAACACTGATGCCAATAAGCATATCTGGGATCTAGGTAATAACGGTGGCGCATTCAACCATAGAATAAGACTTAAAACAGATGGAGATCTGCTTTTCCAACTAAGGAATGGTAGTAGTGGTTTTGATATCAGTTGGACCTTTAATCCTCCGGGTGACGCAGCCGATGACAACTGGCATTTCGTATACTGGTCGTGTGATGGCACTAACTGGTTAATCCGATACGATGGCATTGAATACACAGATGCAGATTCAGAAGTAACTGAATCAACTAGCACTTTTAGTCAAGTGGACTGGTGGGGAATCTTACCTCCTCTCGATAGAGGATGTTGGGGTAATTCATCTGGTACTAGTTTTGCTCAGACCATGGATGGAGAGATAGCACACCCTATGATCTGGAGAGAGAACGATGGTATTAATACTAATAACCCTACGCCCGCAGCACTAGCAAGGATAGAAGTAGCAGGTGGAGTAGTATGATGGACCACATTTGGCATATGGATTTCGAAGGCTTCTCTGATCCAGAGACACCTAGAGACCACCTGAAAGATACACGAGGCGCCTTTCGTTTGAACTTGTTCAGCGAATTTAATAAGGTATCTCATGATAAGAGACCGCCTATCTACACTATGCGAGAAGAGGCAACGCACGGTTTGCCTTCAGCATATCTTATCTATATGTATAGCGATAGCGAATACGAAGCAGCTAAGAAGCTAGTAGGTAGCTGGCAACACTGGGAAAAGCTTCTCAAGTCTAAGCCGTTTGTAAATGGCATGGACGATCACGGGCAGTGGACAGGACTACAAGCCTGGCGAGATGAGAAAGAGATCCAAGACAGAGTGCGCGCTTATAATCAATTAAAGATTAATGCGGCACAAGGAAACGTACAGGCACAGAAGATGATCTTCGATGGTAAGACTGTAACTACTAATAAGAGAGGACGTCCTAGCAAGGAAGAAGTCCAACGTCTCGCACAGGAACAGGCTAAGCTGCTTGGTGAGACGAAAGAAGATTTGAAAAGAATTAAGTTAGTAGTAAATGGCAACAACGCAACAAGTAATTGATATATGTAGGACTAACCTCTTTGCATTCGCGAAGCTGTTAAACCCTCATTACGCTTACGGAGACATACATGAAGAGGTCTACGCATGGCTATCCAACCCGAACGCCGCGCTCAGACAGCTACTACTATTGCCTCGTGGGCATCTTAAGAGTCATTGCCTTGCTGTGTATGCTGTATGGCGTATTACTTATCAGCCGTGGATAAGCATAGTTTATCTCTCAGCTGGTGAAGACCTGGCTAAGGACCAGATCTATGCTATCAAAAACATGATGACCAGTGAGACGTACACACGCTACTGGCCGGAGATGCTAAAGGATGATGAAGGACAACGAGAACAGTGGAGTGCCTATTCTTTCAATGTCGACCATATTGAGAGAAAACGGCGGGGTATTAGAGATCACACGCTCATTGTCAAGACGGTCAAGTCTAACGCTATTGGACTACACTGCGATTTGCTTTTGCCTGATGATGTCGTTATACCTGACTTTGCTGATACCGCTACGGGCCGCGGGATCGTTAATCGATCGATGGCTCAGTTCACCTCTATCCTCAACCCTAGAGGCGAGATAAAAGCTTGCGGTACTATATACAACCCTGAGGATTTGTATCAAGGATATATGGCTACGGAGTATAAAGTTTGGGATGAGGACAAGAAAGACTTCGTTGGACTAGAGAAGTTATGGGATGTCTTCAAACGAGAGGTAGAAGATAGTGGGCATGGAACAGGAAACTTCTTGTGGCCACTACAGCGTAACCCTCTGACAGGAGAAGCTTACGGCTTTGACCCACAGACCTTAGCAATCATTAGAGCTGAGTACGAGTCTAAGGGACAGCATGTGCAGTTCTGGTGCCAATACTATAACGATGCAAACGCTATTGATACACAAAGAATCTCTAGAGGTACCTTTCAGTACTTTGATAGAAAACGTATCAAGGTTCAAGGCAAGGATACGTGGTACCGTAATAAGAAACTAGCAGTCTTCGCAGCCATGGACGTGGCTTGGACTACATCAGACTCAGCTGACTATACAGCTATAGCAGTGATTGGGATGGATGATGATACTAATGTATACGTATTAGATCTGATTCAATTTAAGACTAGCGATTTCGCTGAGTACTATGAAGAAGTAATAAGCCTACACCACAAGTGGGGCTTTAAGAAAATACGAGTAGAGACTAATGCAGGCGGTCAATTCGTAGCTCAAGAGCTTGAGCGATACATACGTATGAACGGAGATGTTCTTGCGGTAGAGGGTAAGCCCACTACTAAGAGACATGGAGATAAGCTCGAACGTAAAGGTACAACGCTAGAATGGCGTTATGCTGAAAGAAAGATTTGGCACTATAAAGGTGGCCTTAATACAGAATTTGAAGACCAAGTAATTCTGTCGCGCCCTGCACACGATGACCTATCAGATGCATTTGTTGCAGCTATAGACATCGCTAAAGCACCAGGTAAGAGAACAACTTCAACAACTATTATGGATAGTAATGTGGTATATGATAGACGTTTCGGCGGACGTCGAGGTAGAGTAGCATGAGTGTAGCTGACGGTATAGATATTAACGTAGCGATACGTGGCAACATTGATGCGCAGGCTCAAGCATTGAATGCTTTATGGATTCAATGGGGCTCTGCTCGTAACAGTATGATGGCTATGTGGACTGAGATCCAGCGCTATGTATACGCAACCTCTACTAAAGACACAACCAACGAACAAGTCACGGACTGGAGTAACACTACTCACCGTCCTAAAATGGCCAACCTATATGATACGTTGACGATTAACTACGACGCAGCATTGTTTCCTAATGATGACTGGTTGAAGTGGCAGGGAGCTGATGCTGAATCTGCAAATAAATCTAAGCGTGAGGTCGTTGAAGCATACATGAAGACTAAGCACAAGCTTCGTGCTTCAGGCTTCCGAGATGTAATGCGTAGGTTAGAATCTGACTGGGTTATATTTGGTAATGCATTCGCACAGGTAGACTATGTACGAGAGATCATACAAGATCCACTGACTGGTGATGTAACCAATGGCTACATAGGGCCTAAGGTCTCTCGGATTGATCCCCGAGATATCGTTTTCAACCCGCTAGCTGAGTCATTTGTTAAGTCGCCTAAGATGATCCGGACTCTGTATACTATTGCAGATCTCCATAGAATCATTTTAGAGAACCCTGACAAGCAGTACTTCCGAGCTATACTAGACGAAGCTCTTAAGATGAGAGGCTTAGTCCGACAGTTTAATCAAGGCGATATCGACAAAGAGCTAATGCTTACCTTCGATGGCTTTGGTACACCTAGCCAGTACTTTGAGTCTGGCCTCGTAGAAGTCATAGAGTTCTACGGTGACCTATTCTTAAAGGATGGAACAGAAGGTGGTGAGTATAAGAAAGATCGTGTGATCACAATGATAGACCGTATGACTACCATACGAGATGAACCTATCAATACGTGGACAGGCAAACCTAACATCTATCATGTTGGCTGGCGTGGACGTACAGATAATATCTGGTCCCAAGGCCCTCTTGATAACTTGGTAGGTATGCAGTACCGTATTGACCATCTAGAGAACGCAAGGGCTGACGCATTCGATCAGATGCTAGACCCGGATATCGTATTCTCTGGTGATGTAGAAGACATCATGCAGATAGGTGGTGCCAAGCACTACTTTATAACTGAGCAAGGTAGTATTAATTACTTGCGTCCTGAGACGACAGTACTTAATGCAGACTTGCAGATCCAAGAGATCACAGAAGCAATGGAAATGTTCGCGCTGTCGCCTAGGGAGGCGCTGGGCTTCCGGACTCCAGGAGAGAAGACTCTCGGTGAGTTTCAAGGATTGGCCAACGCTGCAGCAAGATCATTCCAGCATAAGACTAACATCTTTCAAGAGTTCTTAGAGGACATAGTCAACGGTGAGCTAGAAGTTGCAGTACGTAACCTAGACGGTGTTGATGTGGTACAGGTAGTAGACGATGACTTTGGAGCGGTTGAATTCAGGAATATTACTAAGAGCGATATTACAAGCTCCGGGCGATTGGTACCCATCGGAGCCAGGCACTTTGCACGAGAAACGCAGCTTGCCCAGAACCTACAATCATTACAGCAAGGCCCGCTTGCAGATCCAGAAGTTGCAATGCACTTCTCATCTATTGGCTTGGCTAATATGTATCAAGAATTCCTTGATATGGAATCGGGTAAAAAGATTGTTGAACCGTTTATTCGTATCGAAGAGAGATTAGAAGCCCAGCGACGATCACAAGTTGCTGAAGATCAAGCATTAGAAGAATCGCTAACCGACCCGGTTGGTGACTTAGGAGGATTAGAAGTTGGAGAACCCCAACCAGAACAACAAGCCCAGCCCAGTGCACGCCCGCAACAAGGTGAGCCACAGGCTACTCAAGGGCCTATCAGCTGACGAAGCACTTAGCTTTGAAGCTTCATACGTTAGAGCCCGAAAGGTTATAACGAAAATTAATGACTATGCTACTAAAGAGGTTAAAGAAAAGACTTATGCGATGGAAGATCCTAAGTTTTTTGATACCGCTAACTGGCAGTACTTAGTCGCGTGGTGGGCCGGATATAGAACAGCTATGCGGATCACCCAAGATTTAACGAGGATAAAATGACCACAGAATTGGGTAAGTTCGGCGACACCGAACAAAAAGAAGACGAAGGAACTAACTTTGGACAGACCCTCGACGACGGACAAGTCGACGATGCTACTGAGAACAAAGGACTTACACCGGAACAGATAGAGGCGTTACGGGTACGGGATACAGCTGCACAGCAGCACATCCCCGAACTGGAAAGCGAGAACAAAGAGTTACGCGACGAAGTCGTAAAATTACAGGATGAACTTGCAAACGCAACAACTTTAGAAGGTGTGATGGAAAGGATTTCCTCAGGTGGTGAGGGTCAAGCAATTGATGCTACCGCCGTAACGCAGATCGTAGATCGGGCATTACAACAGAGGCAGACAGAAGACAAACAGGAATCGAACTTCGAAAGCGTAGTAGCTAACCTAACTGAAACGTATGGTACCTGGAAAACCGCAGACACTAAGGTGCAAGAGCGGGCTCTAGAACTAGACATTAAGTTAGAGGATGCAACTACGATGGCGAGGAACAATCCTAAAGCCTTCTTGCAACTGTTTAATCCGAAAACTACGACCACCGACCAGTCCGGCGGTGTTAGATCTGCGGGTTCAGGACAAACAGTAGTGGGTGGAGCCATCACTGGCGATACCCGGGACGCTGCGTACTATAATAACCTGCGTAAAACGAATCCTAAGGTCTATTGGGCCGTGGAGACGCAAGCGCAATATAGACGTGACATCCATAACATTGAATAACTTTAATTGATTTGAGAATACTATAATGGCAACAGCTATGGATACCGTTTGGGGTTCAACACACCTCAATCGGAACGAAGTATTCACGAACCAGATCAAGGAAATGTTTGAGGATCAAGTCTTTGCACAAGGCATGGTCCGACAAATCACCGATTTCGGCGATGGCGATAACTGGAAAATCTCTAGTATCGGCGAGCTGCAAATTGACCAGATGTCTGAAAGTGTTTCTCTTCCCGAGAGACGCCCTGACACAGGACAGTTTGTGTTCAACATCAATGAATTCGTTGGTGTGAAAGTTCCTTTCACGGACAGATTTCTTGAGGACGACTTCCTTGCACCGGCAGCTGTATCCAGCTTGCCACGCAAAATGAAGCGTGCGTTCGACGAATATTACGAAACTCAAGTTCTGAAGTTGCATCAAGTACAGACAAACGATGACCTGAATGTCATCAACACTGGACGTCACCGCATCACTGCTACTGGTCAATTGACCACTGGCGGCGCGATTACTGACAAGTTGATTTCTGTTCAAGACCTCGCTTATGCACGATATGCTCTTCAGAAAGCTAAAGCTCCCCTACAAGGCCTCGTGGCTATTGTTGACCCGAGCTTTGAATTTAACACCAATATTACTAGTACTATCACTGATATCTCTTTCAACCCACGTTGGGAAGGAATCATTGAAACTGGAATTGGTGCAGGCGACGCAGTTCGTTTCATCCGTAATATCTACGGTTGGGACATCTTCGTTTCTGACTACCTTGACACCGCAACAGCAACTGAAACAGCTGTACTCGGCTACGAAGACCAGGCAACTGGCGGCGTAGGCATTGGTGACAAGTTTAACCTGCTCTTCACGATGGCAGATGACGAAGCTAAGCCCTTTATTGGCGCATGGCGACGGACTCCGCGAATTGATTCATGGCGTGACGAAGACGTAGAGACTGAATTCCATCAGCTCTCCGCTCGTTTCGGCTTGAACCTCTATCGTCCGGAATCACTCATCACTATCGCAAGTGCACCGACACTCGACAGCTAATCTAGGAGATTAACAATATGGCACGCGCAAATACAGCGACGCTAGACGGTCTCGTGGTTGGTTACGGGACACGGGATTCTATTAACCCTCAAGATTCTAATGTACACACACTTGGCCGCGTTAAGCAAGCCGAGATCGTTGTGGACTTTAGCAATATTGCAGAGTTCGTAGAAGACGTTTTACCTGTGGAAGGCGGAGCGAAAGCATTCGTTATCCCAGGTGGTTCTAACATTCTTCGTACTACTATTGTAGTACAGGATGATGTTACGACTTTAACCTCTTTGGCAATGGGCCTCAAGGACACAGCTACCGGAGCACAGCTCCATGGTGGAACTGACGTTCTTGTAACCGTTGTTGAGGCGATTGAAGCTAACCTTGAAACTGACGACGTTGTTGTTGGTTTAGGCTCCTTAATGGATGACCTAGGCGTAGTTACATCAGAAGATGCAACTCTTTCAGTTACCGTGACGGGCTCTGCCCCTCTCGCTGGCCGAATGGTTGTACTGATTGAATACGTAGAACCGACACAATCACAGATCCCACCCGCCGTAATCGTTGGCGAGATCTAAGCTTATTAGCTATGGTAGGGGCTTCGGCCCCTATCATCTATAGGAAAACAAATGGCAGACTTACAACACAGTACACTCGCACATGCAGCAGTGCATGAGCCTCGGCATATTACTATTAATAGCCAAGCAGCGACTGGTAATGTAATCACGAACTCTAGCTCTACTACAGCTATATCTGAGTATCGTAGGCTTACAAAACTAGATATTGACGAACTGGAAGTACTGTGGCAATTGCAAGAGTTTGATGGTTCAGTCCAACAGACTCATTACATACCCGCAACTTTCAGAGGAGATATTATAGGGATAAGCGGGATCGTAAACATTGCAGTAGCAACAGGTAGTAATACCTACGAGCTACGGATAAATGGGACACCAGTAACGAGTTCGTCTCATACCTTCACTACATCCTCAGGCACCGGTGGTGATGCGGGTGATATAGTATCAGCGACACCTTCAGCGGCAAATACATTTGTAACTACAGATGTAATTACTCTTGTCAATACGTCTACAGCTAACACTGAGACTGCACTTGACATACGCTGGGTGATCACTACAGAGAGAACAGGCTAATGAGCTTCGGTAAATTCACGCTACTCCAAGTAGTTCAAAAGACATTAGAAGCCCTCGGCTCTGATGAGATTAATGCTATCAATGATTCACCTGATGCGGAACAGATCGCACAGATGGCTCAGGATGCTTACTATGAACTAATGAATCAACGTGAGTGGCCTCACCTCTTAAACCTGAAACAACTAGAGTCTATTGCGGACTCTACAAAACCTAACTACCTACGCATACCAGACGATGTAGTCCGGATAGATCAGATCAAGTACGACAACACTGATCCTCTGGGTGCAGCGCCTTTGCTGGTAGAGATCAACGAAGCTGTATGGTGTGAACCAGAGCGGTTTCTTAATATGACACAAGGACGCAATACGGAAAGGGCAGACGTAACTACAATCACTGACTTCAGTGGAGTACGTTACCACATCCTTGACGACCATAAACCACAGTTTTGGACATCGTTTGACGATGAGTACGTAGTGTTTGATGCCTTCGACGAAGACATTGACAGTACGCTACAAGGCAACAAGTCTCAAGCACTGTGCAAGATCATCCCTGACTTCGTCATAGCTGACAGTACAGTCGCGGACATGCCTGCACACATCTTTCAGATTTGGATAGCTGAAGTCAAATCGACAGCCATGCTGTACCTAAGACAAGAAATCTCGCAGAAAGACGAGCAACGAGCCCGACGAGGCCTTGCCGTAGCAAGACGAGATGCATCGAGGACGGATAATAGCGATGGAAAAGTTAAATTTGGACGACCTGCCAGAAGTTTCCTTAGACGAGACTTCAAGTCCTGAAGTACCTGAGATTCAGGTACCTGCGGACAGCACAAATAGTCCCACACAAGCGGAAGAGCAAGCCTTTTTGGCTGAGGTCTCTCCCGGACTGGCTCCACGAAGCCCTACAGAAGCGGAAGATGATCCGCGGACTGCGTATGGTAAGCTGGCGCCTACCAAATGGCCAGTATATAATTACGAAACGGCAGGAGGCAAAGGAATTGCGATTAAGCATGACGACATTGGCACTTTCTGGCGTGTCGAATTTACATCGGGTGGACAACTGCCCGGAGAGTTAACTGGTCGTTACACTAACGACAGTGAAGCTAAGTTTGCTGTAGAGCAATACCTGGCTAAGCAAGACTAATAGGAAAAGGAATGCCAACAGCAGAACAACATCAGTTCTTTATACAGTTCGTAGCAGGTCTCAACACTGAGGCTACGCCGCTGAACTTTCCAGAGAACACAGCTCAGGTGTTGGATAACTTTGACCTATCTAGGACTGGAGAGATTAGCAGAAGGCGGGGCGTAGAGTTCGAGGACTCGTACTTGGTCAGACCTGAGACCACGCCTGCTGATGAGATTGATACATATGCCGTCTCCACTCACGAGTGGAAAGCCGTAAATGGCAAAGGCGATATCAATTTCTTAGTAGTGCAAATAGGCGTCAAGCTCTTCTTTCATGATCTTGGTGCTGAGCCTGTTAGTGCAACCATTCGAGGCACACTCGATCTAGGTCGCCATAAGACAGGCGCAGCCCCTGAGATACATGTGATGGACTCTGCCTTTGGCGAGGGCATCATGGTAGTCGGTAACGAAGGTATGAACACAGTCATCCTTGAGTACGATGAAGAGGCTGATACCTTTAACGATACTGCAGTACAGATGCAGGCTAGAGACTTTGATGGCATTGATGAGCCTGGGGTAGAGGCTGACTTTAGGTCTATAGTGCTTACTCCAGACCATAAGTATAACTTACGTAACAATGGTTGGCCTTTGCTAGCTACAGTCAATAGGAACCAGAGAGGTTCTAGAGGCGTACTACTTGGTCAAGACCCTATAGATTACACTGCATTAATGACAGGTACACCACCTGCTAATGCTGAGGCAGACTCAGCTGAAGAGGCTCTTGCAATTCAACAAGCAGGCCCTGATCCTGGTACCTATCCATCTCTAGCTAATATATTCCACGCAGCTAAAGCATCGGCAGCTAATGATGCTGAAGTGATAGGTTCGTATAGTCCGTTTGAATTAGAGAAGCTAGTGTTAGGTAATACACCTGCCCCTAATGGACACTTTATATTAGACTTATTTTCTAAAGATAGGACTTCAGTATCTGGTATAAGTAGTTTAACTATTGGACTAGAGTCTACAGATAAACGACCTAGTGTAGTAGCATTCTACGCAGGACGTGTATGGTATGCAGGCATACCAGATAAGAGATTTACTGGTGACATTTACTTTAGTCAATCTTTAACTAAGATAGAGAATGCAGGTAAGTGCTACCAATCGCAAGACCCAACAGCTGAAGACTTGAATGCTCTGCTAGCTACAGACGGTGGGCGTATTCATATTGCTGATATGGGTAGAGTATATTGGAGTGGACAGGTAGGGCAAGACTTAATCTTTGTTAGTTCTACAGGCATCTACGCAATCTCTGGATCGTCTGGTGGAAACTTCGCAGCTGATGATTTTACAGTTCGTAAGATTACAGAGGAAGGAGCTGTAGGCAGAGAGTCTGTTATGGAAGCTGAAGGTTCGTTGTTCTGGTGGGCTGAGGGCGGCATCTGGAATATGACAGGTAGCCAGATTACAGAGGAGCTACAAGTTAATCGTATAACTAAAGATACTATTCAAGCGCTATACGATGATATCAAGCCTGGGTCTAGAGCGTACGTACGCGGTTTCTATGATAACTTCGGTAAGAAGATATACTGGTTCTTTAATGATACGGACGGGTATGATGCTATTAACTTTAGGTTTAGTTATAACAGAGTCCTTGTATTAGATCTTACGTTAGGTGCTTTCTATACCTATACGATAGAAGACCTAGCTCTTGATACTCCGTTCATTGCAGGCATGACTCAGAAGACTCCAGGTAGTGAGGCAGTCATAGCTTATGATATAAGACAAGCCGGAGACGATATAGTCGAGGGCGGAGACGACATAGTTCAAGACATAGCATTCGAGACGTTTGCTGATGTCAAATTAAAACTTCTAACATTTGTGGAGAACGTCGATGGATCTTACAGCTATACTTTCTCAGAGTTCAAGTCTCGCGAGTTCGTGGATTGGGAAATTTGGGACTTGGTTAAGAACGGGCCTTTTTCTACTGGGGCTGATTACACTTCTGTTATACAGACTGGCTGGAACGATCTGGGAGATCCTATCCGATCAAAGTACATTAGCCATGTCACGTCTTTCTTTAATGTTACGGAAGACGGATACGAATTAGATGAGAATAACGACATTGTATTCTCTAATCAATCAGGTGCTACAGTACAGGTAAGGTGGGAGTATACAGATTCAGATGTAGGCAAGTGGACAAAGAAGCATGAAGCTTATAGATTGTTCAGAGCCTTTATCCCAGAAGATGTAAACGACCCATTTGATTATGGGTATATAGTAGTACGTAATAAATTAAGAATGAGAGGACAGGGACACGCATTCAGCATACGGTATGAGTCAATATCCGGTAGGGATATGCAACTCATAGGATTTGCTGTGAATGTAAAGGCACCCGTGAAAGTATGAAGTACCAACACGAAAAATATAATGACGTGATTGAGGAATTAAAACCTCACCTTCATGAGCACTATAAAGAAGTAGCTATGTATCAGGACAAGATTGATTTTGATCCTAATTATGAGGCTTACGAAGCAGCACAAGAGAACGACATGCTGTATGTATATACAATGAGAGATGACGGTGAGTTAGCCGGATATAACATCTTCTTTGTACAGGCCCACCCGCATTATAAGAGCGACATATTTGCTGTTAATGACATAGTATATATAGCACCTAACTATAGACATAAATCAGACACTGTCGAGTTCTTCCAATACTGTGAGAATGAATTGAAAGAGCTTGGAGTTAGTGTGATTACATATCATATGAAGGTCTTAAAGACCTTTGAAATGCTTATGAAAGGCTTAGGAATGGATCACGCTGAACACTCATATACCAAGTATATAGGAAAGTAAGATGGGCGTAGAAGGCGCTATTATTTCAGGCGTAATTGCTGCAAGCTCAGCTGCTGTTGGTATAACACAACAGAGAAAGATTGCAGAGACTCAAGAAGAATTGGATGCTGTAGGTAAGGCTCAACAGGCTCTACAGAATAACCGAGCTATTAGACAGTCAATAGCTGCTTCTAAGATAAAACGTGCCCAGCTATTATCATCTGGTGAAGCGCAGACGGGCAACTTTGGTGGCTCCTCTTCTGTCACTGGTGCACTAGGCTCAGCTACTACACAACTAGGTAGTAATATAGGCTTTGCTAGAAGTACACAAGCTGCTAACTCAGCTCTTAATAATCAACGATCTATAGCTAATCAAGCTGCATTTCGTGGTGGCCTATCACAGACAGTAGGTGCACTACCTGGACAGTTTGGCTTTGATGTAAGAAGCCTAGTAAGAGATGCTGCTAGTAAGCCAGGAGATCCGCCAGGCAGAACTCCAGCTGAATTAGAATTTAGCAGGCTGCAAGGCCGTGGCGGTAGGAAGTTCGGGAGCTTCTAATATGGCAAGAACAGTACAAGACCAAGCTATAATGGCACCACGTAAGGTGGAAGATGAGCCCTTATCAAAGGGAGCACCACGCCGTACTCAGCCTGAGAACCACACTACTCGTCTTAGACGTGAAGTCCAAGCAGCAGTCATAGCTGGTGTAAATGGTAACACACCTTTTGTATCGTTACTTACTGATCTAAGTACAAGGAAACGTGATAGTGATAAGTCTGGAGCACAACAGCTTCTAGAGCAGGCTGATCTTCAGAGAGAAGCAGGTACTAATGAGATCTTTGGGTTCTTTTTACAGCAAGCTATACAGGGTTCAGACCCTGCTATAGTACAGAAGCGGATACAGGATGCTAGGACAGAAGACCAAGTGCTTGCTGCTGACCCTACTAGAGGGACTAAGCAGTACGTAGCTTCTATGGCTCAACCTCCTCTGTCAGCAGAGGCTCGTGAAGACTTAGAGGTTAATCTTGAGATCTTAGATAAGATACTCCCTATTGCTCAAGCGATCACAGGTATAGAAACAGCCTTCGATCTATTTCTACAATTTATCCCACCAGTAACTCTTGTTGATAACGGGCAGTTAACTGGTTCGTTCACAAGCATCTTTGAGAACAAGCAAACCATCAAGAGAACGATTGGTTACTTTCGTGGACTGTCTCCAGAGCAGAAACGCCAACAGTTCCCAACCTTTTTAGAGATGTCTAAAGTCCTGAGACCTAATCGTCGAGTACAGTTCTTAACAGCACTAGTTGACCCAGCAAGTGAAGAGGCAGCGCTTGAACCGTTCGGGTTTTGGACGTTAGCTGAGACTGCAATTATGGGAGCGGGTATAGTAAGCGGCGTTATAAAAATAATGCACAACTTCAATGCTATTAAAGTAGCAGCGAAAGCTGGGGATAAAGAGGTAGCTGCAGATATTAACCTTGTGTTAATGCAAGCGGCAGATGATGCTCTTGGGGACTCCATGGGTATCAAAAGATTAACAGCTATGGATAACGCTGATCCGTTTAAGGGCAGTACGTATAACCCTGCTGCGGAAGACCTTATCTCACCAGCTGTACATGAGCGTATCTTTGCCTTTAAAGATAAAGCTAGAGCAATGCTTAATGATATAGCTGAAGGTAGATCCTTTGCTCGTGAGAGTTTCTTATCGGATAAGGTAGACTTAAAGAAAGCTGAACGTCGCCTTAGAGAAGAGTATGATGTCTATGTAGCTGCTAGATTTCAAGGTAAAGACAAAATGGTCAAGCTCACAGGTACAACTGACAACCCTCGTGGTGTCAACTTTGAGTTTGAAATAACTAGTCCCGATGGTACTGTACTCAAAGACATCTATAAAGGCTCCTTTGTTCGTGACGATGTAGGCATGTTCCATAACTTAGGGACAGGCTCCTTCTTCTTATCTGAGAAGGCACAAGCTGCTAAGACCGATTTCTTCGGTACAGTTCTTGCAGCCATTAGACTTGATAACGCTCAAGCAACTGTAGCTGCTCAACTAAGAAAGTTAGTTAAAGAGGCGTCTAAGCCTATACGTAAGCTTAAAGGTGAGCCTAAGCTTAGGGCTCTACTGAGCCGTAAGGAACGTATTAAACAAGTAGACTCCGTTCTAACCACAGGCGATGAGATCGTCCCGGGTGGTAGAGAGTTTACTCTAGAGGAGCTAAAAGCTGGAGTGAATGGTATTAAGCTAGCTGATGATCAGATAGAAGTCTATTATAATATGCGCGCGATCATGCGTAACCTAGGTATTCTAAGAGGTGTAGACGTACGCAATGATATGGTGCAACGTGGCGTTAAAGAGATTTTCTTTAAGAACGGTAAGCTAGGCTTTGGTGAAGTCATTAAGGATATAGAAATAGCTAAGCGTAGACTGACAGGCTCTACTAGCGAAGACATCCATGAGGTTTTCTTTTCTGCTGGTAAGGCTAGCAGGCCTATGAAGGTAGCTGACTTAGATATTGATCAAGCTTACGCTATGGGAATGCGGCTTGTTAGATTAGAGAATGATATAAAGTTTTCTCCACATGGTAGGTACAGACACGTTCTTGCTAGAGTTGACGATATCAGACCTCTACCTGCTATAGTAGTAGACCTTAGAAAAGGTTATATACCTAGAATAAATCCTAAGGCAGTATACTTTGTACAAGCTTTCTCACCTAGTCATTTAGACGGTGCAGCAGACACTACTAGAAAAGCTATAAGATCTTTTGATAATAAAAAAGAGGCAGAGTTGTTCGCGGCTCAGTTTGATAATGTTAAAGATCTACAAGGGTTTGGTAAAAAGACAGACATCAGAGTAGTTGCTGATGAAGAGCTAGAAGCTTTCGCTGCTGGTGATACTGGCTTAAGTGGCGTACATGGTTTGATTCATAGCCCACGAGCTAGGACTCCAATACCGCATGGTACAAATGGTACTGTTGATAACATACCTCGTATGTCTGCGTTAGAGTCTATTGAGTTGTACTTACAGAATACTGCTAGTTTCTTAACTAGAAACGAATGGCGTATGGGAGTACAGACTAAATGGGAGAGGACTGCACGCTTTAGATTCCCAGGTAATAAGGATATCTCTTTTGCAAACCCAGGTAAAGCCTTAGGTGACGCTGAGATGAGAAACGCTCATGAAAAGATAGCTCAGTTTAGTGGATTTATGGATAAGGGCGAGCGCCGTTGGGAACAAATGGTACGTTCAGTACATGAATTTGCTATAGATAATATACCGAGAGGTCGCATAACTGATCTCTTGTTAAAAGCAAGACGAAAAGACCCGGTTGCAGGGATACGCTCACTAACATTCCATAATTTGTTAGGTATGTTTAACCCTATCCAGCTGTGGGTACAAGCACAGGGTGCTGCAGTTGCGTTCTCTATGAACATCTTTAACCCTGTAGAGCTAGCAAAAGTATTTAGACAGATGCACGTCATGGCTTTGATACAACGGGCTAAGCCTGGTATGTTAAGCAAGCAACAGATGCAGAAGATAGCTAAAATTGGCGGGTTTAAAAACGCTGATGAGATGCTAGATACTAAAAAGCTGTGGGATCAGTCTGGCTTATTTGATTCAGTCATGTCAAGTGCAGACGTAGAAGCAGCAGCACGAGGATTCCCTACTACAATGGGCAGTCTTAGAAATTTTGCTGACTCAGGACTCATGTTCTTCCGAACAGGTGAACTGTTCAATAGACGTATGGGGTTCCTTACTGCAGTGAGAGAGGCGGGTGGTGTACGTAAGGTAGCTAGATCAGACCAGCTATTCAAAGAGGTACTGGATAGGTCTAATGACCTTATCCTTAATCTTGGTAAGGCTAACAGAGCTTGGTGGCAGAAAGGTTTTGCATCCATTCCTACTCAATTTATGCAGATTCAAGCTAAAACTCTTGAGTCTATTGCAGGGTTGAATGGTGCATTTACTAAGATGGAGAGAGCTAAGCTCCTTCTAGGACAAACTGCCTTATATGGTACAGCAGGAGTCTACGCTGGTAACTGGATGGCTCGCAATATCCTTAGTGGAGTAGGCATGGATCAAAGAGATATTGATAATGCTAACCCAGCGCTGATTAAACTGCTAACAGGTGGTTTTACAGATTCAATTGCATACCTTATGGGCTTCGATATAGTAGCATCTGACCGTGGTGCCTTGTTAAATGGTATGGACCAGACAGTACTGTCTTTCCTTACAGAAGAGAACACCTTATTTAACTGGGTAGGTGGACCATCTAGCGTATTGCCAACCCGTATGTGGGAAGCATTCCGTAAGTTACACCCATGGATGGCAAGACCTCAAGATATGCATGGTAGAACAGACGTAAGTGCTACTGATGTAAGCGACACTCTACGTAGCGTAGGTGAAGACATCATCGGGTTCGTAACGTCGCCATTTGCTGTAACTAGTCAATGGAATAAAGCTTGGCTTATGCACGATCTTGGTGTATTAAGGGATAAGAACGGTAATTTCATTGCTCAGCCGCAAGGCGGCTTTAATCTGCAAACAGTATGGGGCGCTGGCTTTGGATGGAAGCCTGATGCGTTACAACGCAAGTTTGATTTGTCAGAGATGAATGAAGCAAGACGAGAATACATACAATTCCGCACTAATATGCTCCTTATAGAGTTTGATAAGTTTCTTATAGCTCTGGAGCGTGCTAGAACTAGCGGTGTACCTATGACTGAAGATGAAACGCGTCGGCATAGGGTTAAGAGACAAGTTCTTGTAGACTCTTTGCACCCAGATGCACGATTCGCAGTATTAAGAGCTTTTAGACAGAGACTGAAGGATAGAAGGGGTGGTGGCTCACAGTTTGAGAGACAGCAAAAGACATATTGGGACAATAACTTTGTCTTCCCTTTAACAGACGCACTATTTGATGATATCAGAGGTCGTGGTAAGATCGCTGACAATGCTAGAATAATTCAGGTCAGCCCACCTGACCGAAAACAGGAAAAAGACTAATGGCACTTAGACGACAAGCCACTACTAAATTTGGTGACGCGCGAGAAGCGGAAAAGGACATACCTATCCAAATATCGCGAGATCAGGCTGGTCCTGATAACACAGTTCCTAATGTAATCGCAGCGATAGGTGCAATAGGCGGTGAAGCACGGCTAGGCCAGGTTGAAGGTAACCTAGAAGAGGCTCTAGGTGAAGCTGGTAACATCATTAAGACAATTAATGACGATAGAACTGTTGTAACAGACTTAGCTGATGGTACAACGCGAGTAGATATAAGCCTATCTGACCCTCTTGGCTCAATTGACCGTTCAGGCGAGGCTTTTAATAGGATTAAACAGTCTGTAAGCCAAGGTAAGATCTCACAAGCACGTGGAGCTATTGAAGCAGAGGTCATACTAAGACAAAGCATAGCTAGAGCACCTGGTTTTGCACAGCAGTTACGCACACTAGCTAGAGATACCCTCGGGTTTAACGCTAGTGGGGCAGTACTTGAGTCATTGTTTCTATCTGGTCCAGGTAGTTCTGAGACCCTTACGCAAGATCAGAAAGATAACTTAGAGGCACAAGCCCAGTTTGAGGCAAAGTCTTATCCTAGCTTTGAACTAGCTAAAAAAGCTATAGTCAATAAGCGTGCGAATGCACAAAAACTGGCCTCATTACAATTAGCTGCACTAAATGCAGAATTTGATGCGCCTAAATTGGCTATCTTTACAGGCCAGGTAGTGCAGCAGGTCATTAATGACCCCATGCTTATTGCTATACAGCAGATGCGTACTAGCGGGTCTATTGGTGATATAGAGTCAATAAATAGAGCTATAGATGCAGGCGTTGAGGTAGGTATTCAACAAGTAACTTCGTGGATGGCAAATAATCCAGACCAAGAGTATAAAGACTCTGATTACGATACAGTACGGAGAGAAGCAGTTCGAATTGGCGAGTCTAATAAGAAAATGGTAGCGAAAGCTGACGTATTAGAGGTACTTACTCGTAGACAAGACTTAATGCAAGCAGTACTAGGCATAACAATTATGAATGTAGCTCCTGATGTGTGGGCTATGGGACAACTTAGTCCAGCTTTGATGGAGTCTTACCTAGAATTGATGGCTCAGTCTGGTGGTGATCTAGCATCACAAAAAGCGTTCATGTCAGTCAACCCTGAGTTTAAATTTGTTGGTGAATTAGCTTGGCAACTAAGAGATATTGGTCCTGCTATGCGAGCAGTAGCTGCTGGCACACTAGCTTCAGCCGTATCTAGAGGCACCATTGATCCAACCACAGCAAGAGGCGTTCTTAAATTTATGGCGCTAGGCAGTATATCAGATGTACCAGGTGCAGACCCAGCTAACCTTAGTAAGATCATAACTGCGTTAGATGACATGGATTTGCCTGAAATGATGCTCAGTACAGCAGCAGAGACGTCAGGCGCACACAGTACGCTGGACGCTGACGCTAAACATAGGGTTAAGAGAGAGTTCAATCAAGTTGTACCAGCTATTTCGGCTGGTATTAGTGCAGCTATAGTGAATACACCTTGGGCAGTGGGTTGGATGGAATCGAAAGGAGAGTTTGGTCTTCAACTACGGACACGTGCACAAGGCCCAGTTGCAATACGACGCTTCATGGAGGAAGAGAGAGGTTTTTCTAGGTTTGTACCAGAAGCGGCAGAAGCTAACGCATTAGCAGCACGACAAGCTGGTCTTGATGTGCCTGGATTTGGTCCAGCACTCAGTCCGCCTGATGTAGCTGTAAGAGAGCTTAAGATCCTTAACAATCAGATCCTTAAGATCATGCAACAGCCTGGATGGAGGAATGAACTAGGGCATCTTGATCCAAATGTGTGGGCAACAAGCCTTATAGCTGATATTAACGCAGCGGCTATTAGTGCAGAGATTAATAACCCCGGTGGTCAAGGGTCTATAAGTAGGATGACTATTGACCAACAGTTGCGGTTCCGTAAAGCTTTCGATGAGAAAGATAATACTGAAGCATTCAAGGTTCTAGAAGAAATGGGGCTAAACCCTGACAATGTGTTCAATGAGCAAGTTCAAGGCCTTGGTAAGCCTCTAGTAAGACTAGAGACACCTGGGACATTTGAAGATCCTAACGATCCTGGCCGAATAATCACTATTGACGCCGAAGGTAACCAACGTGAGTCTAGAACTGGTCAATTGACTGGTCCTGTAGGCGAACGGACAGATACACCAGGCTCTACTGATCGTGTAGCGGGTGCAGGTGCTGAAACTGTAGGTGGAGTAACCTTTGAGACTCCTCTTAAACTAGAACCACATGATCCCTTCTTAGATATTACTATAAAGAACGCTATAGTGGCTGCTGGTTTACCAGTTAACCTAATGATGGCGCTAATACAGCAAGAATCTAAGTTTGATAACAGCGCCGTTAGCGTTGATGATGCTAGAGGGCTTATGCAAATGAGAACAGCTGCAGCTATAGACGTTGGAGACAAGGAAGTAGCTCTTGACATAGCTGGTAACCTACGACAAGGCTTAGCTTACTTCAATCTGATGCTAAAGAGGTTCGGTACCTTTGAATTAGCTCTCGCAGCTTACAATTGGGGTCCGACTGCACTTGATAAGGCTGATAGAGATATTACTAAGGCACCAAAAGAGACTAGAGACTACGTTACGAATATCTTAGCGAATGTTGGTATAACAGCTGCATTCCTTGGTGCTACTGAAGAAATCTAATGCCTCTAGTTAAGGTCACTCCAGAGAGAGCCCTCCAACTAGGCCTACTAGACGGTAAGCCTGGCAAGGTAGGAGAACAGGGCATACAAGGCCCTGAGGGGCCGCCTGGGCGTGATGGTCTGGATGGTATAGCTGGTGTCTCCATAGAGGGGCAGCAGGGCGTACCAGGGAAGGCAGGGCGTGACGGTGAGGATGGCACTGATGCTGTCGGTACGGACGGAGAGAAGGGCGACAAGGGAGAGATAGGCGATATTCCTAAGCACGAGTGGCAAGGCACAGGCCTACGCTTCGAGGAGGCTCCAGGAGAGTGGGGTAAGTTCGTTAATCTAGAGGGCAGACCAGGCCCATCAGGTGGCGGTGCTTCAGGTGGTGCTATATTACCGAAGATTTTAAAAGATATCGCTAATGGTACAATATCTCTCGGTACATCCGATCAATCATTAGCCTACTTCTTAGGAGAATAAATGGCTACTATAAGAGGAATATTAGGACAATCAGCCCCTAGTGCGACAACACTAACGGACATCTATACGGTAGATGCTGGTAAGAATGCCACAGGCCGTGTGATTGTAACTAATAGAGCTAGCGGAGCAGCCACATTTCGTATCGCAATAGCGATAGCGGGTGCGGCAGACGCAAATGAGCAATATGTAGCTTGGGATAAGGGATTGGCTGGATTTGAAACCGGTTCAACTATAGCCTTTTTTATGAACGCTGCCGATGTACTTAGAGTTTTTGCATCAACGGCAAATTTAAGCTTTACATTTACAGCTTTGGAACAGGACAACTAATGGAAACTATTACATATAACGAGCAGGATCTTAAAGAGATGTCTGCTGAAAAATTTAACAATGCGCTACTTGATGCGGTTGAAATCAAAGGAACAGTTCTAGTAAGAGACAAGGACGGCAACCCTAAATATGACAACCCGGAACTAGCGGGAACT
>SDBT01004205.1_pt1 | contig 24527 bp, 40 predicted proteins | sample 2277101 | NCBI WGS metagenome assembly SDBT01 (sample SAMN10404973, study PRJNA504765) | marine sediment metagenome | isolation source: marine sediment core GS10_PC15, 103 cmbsf | place: Arctic Ocean: Southern Knipovich Ridge | collected 2010 | reverse complement strand
GCCGGAGGTCCGGACGACTCCGCGACCGCGCTCGGCGTCCTCTCGCGTTACTGCGGCTTGGCTATGAACGACCTGACGGCCGCGCACTACATGCTCGGCATCGAGAAGGCCGGCCTCGATATCTTCGGACTCGTGGCGACCTGGAAGGAAGAAGGGAAAGAATGACGAACGAAACGGCTGTCGAAATTCAGAGCCTCCGAGAGGCTCAGGAGATCGGGGAGGCCTCCGGCAATCTAATCGTCCGGGCGCGCGAGTTCTCAATCGACTCTCCGGAGGAGAACGACGATGCCGCGGACCTCGTCCGCGCTCTCCGCTCCGCGAAGAAGGGAGTTGCGGAGGCCTTCGATCCGGTGTGCACCGCGACTCACAAGGCGCACCAGGCCGCGACCGGCGCGAGGAAGAAGTACCTCAAGCCGATCGAGGACGCGATCCTCCTCGTGGCCGGCGCCATGAACTCCTGGACCGCGGAGCAGACGAGGCTCGCGAAGGTCTCGCGGACGAAGCTCCTCGACGCGGCCGGCCGAGCTCTCGACCGGCTCGAAGCTACAGACGAGGAGCGCGAGGTCGTCCTCGCTCGCGTGACGGAGCTCATCGACAAAGGAGTCGACAACGACGATGAGCTCGTCGACACGGTAGTCGTCGGGATCAGGAAGTACAGGAAGGAGCAGAAGGAGCGCCAGGACGCCGCGGTAAAGGCCGCGGAGGATTGGGACCTACTCGCGGCCTCGGAGGAGATCGAGGCCGCGGAGGAGGCCGCTCCGGAGCTCGACGTCCCCGTCCGGAAGGAGCCCGCGGAGGTCGCGAAGGTCGTCGCGGAGGGAACGCACTCGCGCACCCTCTGGTCGGTCGAGATCACGAGCGTCCGGGACCTCTGTCGCGCCGTCGCGGACGGCGTCCTTCCGGAGGAGTTCGTCGCCGCGGACCTCGTCGTGATCCGTCGCGCCATGCACGCCGTTCCACACGATGAGCGCGATGGGATAGAGTGGCCTGGCGTCGACGTCGTCTCCGAGGAGCACGTCATCGTCGAAAGTTAGTAGAGGGAGGCAGCCACAACAGCCGGTCCCGGTTGTCCCGCGTCGTCGCCGGGACCGGCTTCTGTTGGGGAGACGACCCGGAGAGGTGCACGAGATTCTAGAGTGACCGTCGTTCTCTTCCCTCACGCAGACATCGCCGTCGACGCGGACTTCTTCTGCGAGCTCGTCCACTGGGAGAACGGCCGCTGCGCTCGCGATGTCAAGAGCGAGGACCACCACGTAGAGACGCGCGCGCAAGGGGGCTCGAACGACGCCTCGAACCGCTGCCTTGCCTGCCCGACCCACCATCGCGCGATCCACTTTCAGAGCGGTCGGAAGACCGGCGACGAGGAGAAGGACTTCGGCTCCGTAGGTTGGATGTTCCGCGTCGTCCTTCCGGACGGCAACTACGCCTACGCGGAGGAGACGGAGCCGCGCGATCGCGACCTCTCGAAGGACATCCTCCGGAACTCGTCCGCGGAGTTCGAGGCGATCCTCGACGAGCTCGATCTTGCGGAAGGCTACGTGGAGTGGGAGCTCATCCTCGGGCCGTTCCTCCGCGAGCGAGGCTTCGAGCTCTGGCTCATCTGGTCGAACGTCTCCTCCGGCTGGCTTGAAGCGGCCAGCTCGGCGCACGAGAAGATCCGTCACGCCGTCGAGCTAGAGAGCGACGTCTACTGGTTCCAGGCTGAGGGGTTCTACGAGCTCTTCGTCGGGCAGAAGTGGACGCTCCTCGGGCTCGACATTAGCCACGATCCTCGCGATCCGTTCGCCGCTCTCTCGCAGTACTCCGTACACGCCGGCGTGACGTACCGCGTCGCCAAGGATCGCCTTCGAACGGAGCGTCGCCGGCGTCGCCTTCCTCCGGTCGAGGCCGATCGAGCTCGCGGTCTCCCGTACCGGTTAATGCGTGACGGAGGGAAGCGTATACTCCGGCTCTCGGCAGAGGACCGAGACCGGGTTTTCACGGAGGCTGAGGTCGGGACGGCGTCGTCCGCGCTCGACGAGCTAGGGAACATTCTCAAGGAGGCAGACGAGGAGATCGAGACGCGTGTCGTCGTCGGGGAGATCCGGATTCGGATCTACGCCGAGGTCGACGTCGAGAAGGCGACCGGCAAGACGGACGACGAGCAGAGGCCGGTCGATCACGTCAGGAAGAGATTCCAAGTACATCGATACGTCGAGGAGATCATCGACGTCGACGTTCGGGAGGTAGAAGGGAAGGTAGCGAGTGGCGGTGATCAGCATCAGGAATTGGGATCGGTACCAGCACCACAAGACCGGCACGAGGGCCATCAAGCCACCGTGGATTAAGCTGTACCGCGACCTCCTCACGGAGCCGTGGTTCGCGGACCTCCCCGGCTACATTAAGTGGCAGGCGGTCGGGCTCCTCCTCCTCGCCGGCGAGAGCGGCAACAGGATTCCGGACGACGTCGACTTCATCGAAGGCCGTCTTCATTTACGACGCGAGCTCGGGGAGGCCTTGGAGCTCGATATCCTCCAGCGCGTAGGGTGGATTCAGATCCGCGGCCGGCGGTCTCGAAGCGGGCTAGCATCCAATGCTAGCGAGGGTGCTACCAGGCCTCGCATTCCGGTCGACTTATCGCTCTCACGACTCGCCCGATATGGCGAAGACGCAGAACAGGAGCGAGTCTCGGAGGATGCTAGCATCGACGAAAATGCTAGCACCGTGCTAGCACCTTCTACCTCTACCTCTTCTTCTAAAGAAGTAGCGACGACGTCGATGGATAGAGAAGAACCTCCGGAGGTAGATAGAGAGACGGAGACGGGCGACCTCTTCGGAGGACCTCCGGACACGAAGGAGGCTGAGGCTCTCGCCGTCCTCGCGGACTACTGGGCGTTCTCGATCAGCGACCGAGACTGGCGCTGGTTCGCCTCCTCCTGCGAGAACTGGGAGGACTCCGGACTAGAGGTCGCGTCGACGATCCTCGCCGCTACGACGCGGAGAGGAGACGTTCCGAAGGACTGGCGACGAGCTCTCTCGAACTGGTTCCGGAAGGAGTCCGAGTTCCGCGAGCGCGATCGAGCCGGAGACGATGATGAGCCGGCCAGCTCTGCCACCTGGAACGAGGAGCTCCCGGACGACGTCGAGCCGGCGGAGGCGCGCGATGCCTGGGCCTGGTACCGGTCGACGGACCGCGGCGCCGTCTACTCCGGGACGATGGGATACCGTCAGACGCGCTACGTCGTCGACGAGTTCAGGAAGAGCAGCGGCGCGTGAGCGACCTAATAGGAGACCTCCTGAACGGAGCGGAGGACGACTTCGAGATGGGGAAGAAGAAGATCGAGCCGGAGACGCCGGACGAGGACGCGAAGCCGGAGCTCGCTCCGTGGCTCGTCCGCGCCTACGACTTCGCGGCCAAGAAGTTCCCGGACTCCGCGGAACTCTTCGAGGCCTCGCGAGCTCGTGCTACCACGCGCCTCTCGATGAGCGAGGTCGATCGCCGTCGCGACATCGTGAAGGAGAGGATGGAGCGGCGCGCGGCCGGTTGGGAAGTGACGTCTCCGATGGACTGTAAGTTCTGCAACAACACCGGATGGCAGATCGAGCTCCGTCTTCCTCGATCCGAGAGCGATCTTCTCTCCGGCTACGAGGTTGCCGTTCAGTGCTCGTGTCGATCGCGGCCGAAAGATCCTCGAGACCCGACGCCCGGAACGACGAGGAAGAAGAGAGCGTCCGGACGTCGAGCCGGTCGGAAGCCGGTCCGGAGTTGGAAGGACGCCGCGGCCGGCGACGGCGCGCACGAGGAGGATGCCAAGGAGAGGAAGGTCGCGGACTTCGAGTATGAGAAGCGACAGCGCGAGAAGCGCGAGCGCGAACCCGGAGAAGACTAAAACCCCGAGGAGGTAGCGATGGGAATCGTACACGCAGGACAGGACGTCGTAGTGCACAGAGGAGAGGCGATCGCGGCCGGCGACGGTCCGGCGATCTTCAACTTTGTCGAGACGCTGCGCGGCGCCGGCGGGAAGTATGACCAGTGCTTCGAGGCCGTCAACCGGATACGAGGAGACCTCGACGCGGCGCCGCTATCGCTCTCGGAGTTCGACGCGATCCTCTATGAGGCGGAGGTAGGAGGATGAGGCGCGAGATTGATATGGCGATCGTCGACCCGTTGGAGTGGCCGGCCTTCGTGCCGCGAGCGGAGGAACGCATCCGCGCGAAGTTCGGATCGAGGAAAGTCGACGGATATGGAGTAATTCGAGTGACCTTCGAGAAGGGTCGCGACCTTCTCTGCGACGAGCTCATCCGGTTCGGAGCCTCGAACGTCGTCGTCCGGACGGACTTCCCAATGCGCCAAGACGGGTGGGTCCGGCTCGCGAATCGGCGCGGGAACATCGACCCAGGGATCGCCGTCTACTTCGACCTCGACGGACAGCGCCAGGTCATAGCCATCGACCGCTACGACGCCGGCGGCGATAATCTCTACGCGATCGCTCGAACGATCGAGGCTCTCCGGCAGATCGAGAGGGATGGGGGCCCAACGATTCGCGCGGCCGCGGTCTCCGGATTCCGCGAACTCCCGCAGACGACCTCCGGCATCAACTGGTGGGAGGTCCTCGACGTCTCGACGGCCGCGTCGCCGGACGATATTCGAACGGCGTACCGTAGACTCGCGAAGGAGCTCCACCCGGATAACCAGGAGACCGGAGACGAGGAGAGGTTCAAGAAGCTGACCGTCGCATTCCAACAGGCGTGCGACGCGAGAGGAGGTAGCGATGAAGTGGGATGAGCATCTGAACGAGCAACAGCTCGCGGCGTGTCTTCACGGCAAGGGACCAGCGCAAGTTATCGCCGGACCAGGAAGCGGGAAGACGCGCGTCCTGACCTACCGGATTGCCTACCTCGTCTTGGAGGGACTCGCGAAGCCGGACTCGATCCTCGCTCTGACGTTCACGAAGAAGGCCGGCGCGGAGATGAAGGACCGCGTCGAGCACCTTCTCTCAGAAGGCTCAGCGGCCAGCGTGACAGCCACGCACTTTCACTCCTTCGGCTACCGGCTCCTCCAACAGCAGCGCCACAAGTCGACGATCTCGGAGCTCCTCCGGAAGTGGGACGGACGGTCGGTCGTCGCTGAAGGCTGGTATCACACGCTCTGGAGGAAGGCCTGCGTCGAGGCCGGCGTCGACGCGCGCATCCACCACATGACGGCCGCGTCGATCGTCTCGTCCGCGAGGAACGACGGCGTTGAGCTCAAGGTGTTCCGGAGGAAGAACGAGAGCGCGCGAGTCCCTAACCCGGACCGCGTCGACGCCGCGGACGCGTGGGAGGTCTACAACGCGATGAAGCTCGAAGCCGGCCGCGGCGGGAACGGCTCCGCGATCGACTTCGACGATATGCTCGTCCTCCTCGAACGCGAGCTCCGTGCGGACGCGAATCTCCTGGCGTCGATCGTCTCGCGGTTCCGATGGGTCCTCGTCGACGAGTGCCAGGATCTGAACGTCGTCCAGTGGCAGGTCTGCCAACTGATCGCGCCGCCGCGAGGAGCGAACATCCTCGCCGTCGGCGATCTCGACCAAGGCATCTACGCGTTCCGCGGAGCTCGCCCCCACATGATGCGGGACTTCCAGAAGGTCTACGACGCGGAGCTCTTCTCTTTGGAGAGGAACTACCGCTCGACGAGCTCGATCGTTCAGGCGTCGCAGAGGGTTATCCGGAACAACACGAACCGGCCAGCAATGGAGCTCTGGACCTCGAATGACGCCGGCCGCGTTCCGGAGCTCGCCGTCGCTCCTGATGCGGCGTACGAAGGAGAGGCCGTCGGCGCGCTCTTGAAGGAAGAGCTCCTCGACCGCGAGACTTACGAGCCGGCCGACGTCGCGATCCTCGTCCGCTGTTGGTGGCTGACGCGCGCCGTCGAGGACGAGCTCCTTCACCTGGCGATTCCGTACATCATCCTCGGCGGGACCGGCTTCTACGGTCGGCGCGAGATTAAGGACGTCCTCGCCTACCTCGAAGTCGGCTGCGCTCTCGCCGGCGGCGCCGGCTTCGATCCAGCCGAGGCCGCTCTCCGCGTCTTCAACGTTCCGAACCGCTATCTCGGGAAGGTGGCGAAGTCTGCCTTCGCCGGAATGTTGGAGCGACAAGGAGCTCCGGTCCTGACCGCTCTTCGACAGGCTCCGTACTCCCAAGCCTGGATGAGGCGCAACGCGGTCGGACTCGCGAATCTCTTCGAGAGAATCTCCGATACCTGTCGCCAGTATTCATCGAACCCTGGGCTTGCGGTCGAGATGGTTATCCGCGAATCCGGCTACGTTACTTGGCTCGACGAGAAATTCGACGACGCCGAGGACCGGAAGGACAACGTCGCGGAGCTCGTCGAGGCCGCGGCGACTCACGACACGGTCGAGAACCTCGTCCGATTCGCGAGGATGGCCGCGAAGCCAAAAGACGAGGCCGCAGCCGAGGCCGTCCAGATAATGACGATCCACCGGTCGAAGGGCGGCGAGTGGCCGCTCGTCGTTCTCGTAGGCGCCTCTGAGGGCGTCCTTCCTCACGAGCGCGAGGAGAACGTCGAGGAGGAGAGACGGCTCGCCTACGTCGCTATGACGCGCGCGGAGGAGCGTCTCTACATCACGAGCTCTCTCTCGTATCGGAACCGGAGCTTCGCGCCGTCGAGGTTCCTCTTCGAGGCCGGCTTCCTCCGGTCCTGCGCGCCATGCGAGGGAGACGGCTACCGTGGGACGTCTCAGTGTGATCCGTGCCGCGGCCGCGGATGGGTGAAGGCCTCGCCTCCCATCGCAGCGGCGGTCTCTCGCGGGATAGACTCGTGAGCCGTAAGGAGGTAGCGGGATGCTCGCGATCGTAGTCGTTGCTCTTCTCGTCGCCGTCGTCGCCTCCGTCGCCGGCGTTCGACTCATCAGATTTGTTCGCCGTCGTCGAGATCTTCGACAAGGCGATATGCGTCGATGGTGCGAGCGTCAAGACCTGAAAGACTGGCAGCCATGAAGTGCCCGATCTGCGAGAAAGGGCCGTACCGATTCGACCGGCTCCTGACCCACGTTCAGCTCCACGGGAAGGTCCTCGAATGTCCGGATTGCGGGAAGGCCTTTGTCCTGCGGCCAGCCGGCTCAGGAAGGAGGCCTCGGTACCAATGCGTCGACTACCCTCTCTGTCGAGCAAGCCACGGCGCGACGGACGAAGGCTACCCGATCGGAATTCCCGGCGATCGCGAGACGCGTCGCCTACGAGTCCGAGCTCATAAGGTCTTCGACGAGCTCTGGAAGAACGGACCGCGGACGCGTCCGGAGGCGTACGCCTACCTCCGCGATCTGATGGGAGGAATCCCGAGGCACGAAGGGCACATCAGCATGTTCGACGCGGCGAAGTGCCGCGAACTCATCGAGAAGATTCGTGCCGGCCGCGGTTCCGGCGTTACAGGAGGCGCCTCCGCCTCGGCGGAGGTCTGTGAGCGGGAGCCGCGGTTCGGCGCGACCTTATCAGAAAGGCTCTTGGAATGATCTACACCATCGGTCTGTACGTCCTCTATGCGGTCGGCGGTATCGCCGCGTTGCTCATCTTCCTCGTCGCCTCGATCCTCGTCGCGCGCTACTGCGGCTGGTTCGGCTACTACGTCTTCGACGGCTACGAGACCGCGCGGATCCACGCGACGAAGAAGAACGCGGCGTCCTCCTAGTGGCGTACGAGGACCAAGGCTTCGTCTGGATCGACGACGGCTGGTGGAACCTCTACTCGCTATGGCCGTGGATTAAGGAGCGCGGTGGGATGATGTACGGCATGTGGAAGGGACACGGAGCGCATACCCCGTGGGGAGCGGAAGGAGGCCGGAAGGCCGCGGTGATTGGCGAGGCCGGCGAGGTTGCCTTCGCGCTCGCGTCGAACGTCGCGCCGGCCGCGATGGCTGACCGCTCGCCGGACCGCTCGGACGCCGGGATCGACTTCCTCCTCGCCGGCGACGTCGCCGTCGACGTGAAGGCCTCGCCACACTTTCGGGATCCATTTCTAAAGTCGCCGGCGGCGAGAGATCACCTGATCGAGGCGGACGTCTTCGTCCTCGTCGGCGTCGACTACGACGGCCGTCGAGCTCGCGTCTTCGGGTGGGCGACGCGCGCGGAGCTCCTTGACGCTCCGGTTGTCGGCGCGCCGACATGCCCGGACGAACCGGCGCACCTGATTCGAGCGGACGACCTTCCGCACTTCGGACTACCGGACGCTCGCGCCGGCGTCCGCTACGAGACTGGAGAGGCATAGATGGCGAAGAGGCTGAAGAAGGTCAAGAGGGATATGCCGCTCGCGGAGCTCCTGAAGATCGCGGCGAAGGTCGAGTTCGTCGAGGTCGCGGACCCGGACGTGAAGTGGCGAGGCTCCGCGGAGCTCGTTCCGTTCCTTATCGCGGTCGAGGAGCTCGAACTCGATCCGCTGAACCTCAACACGCATCCGGAGAAGGACCTCCGGACGAAGCGCGCCTCGTGGGGAGAACACGGGCAACAGAAGCTCTTGAAGGTCCTCGCGAACGGCGTCGTGAAGACCGGCAACGGCGGACTGATGATCGCGCGAGAGTTCGCCTGGACCCACGTCGCCGTCGCGCCGTTCGGAGGCGACGCCGCTCGCGCGAATATCTTCGCGATCAACGACAACCGCGCGCAGATGTTCTCCTTCTTCGACGAAATCTCGCTGCAGGAGCAGCTACAGGAGCTCGCGGCCGGAGGCCTCGATATCTCCGACGCGTTCGCCTTCGATACGAGCGAGCTAGAAGAGCTCGGCCTCCTCGACGCGACGCCTCCTCCGGAGTTCCCGGCCTACGATCCGGACTCGATCGAGACGAACCACCAGTGCCCGAAGTGCGGATATGAGTGGAGCTGATGATCCTCCTCAGCAGCCGCGGCCAGCACGGGTTGAGATAGAGGATGGATGGATCTATGGGCCGATTGCGACGAGTAACAACAAGGGGTTCAAACCGATGTGGCAGTCCGCGAATCTCCCGGCGCCGACTATCGGTACCCAGCATTGGCCGGCCGGCAACTACGTCGGTGGAGTCATAATGGGCTGGAGACCGGCGCCACCGCTTTCCGACAAGCCTGAGTATCGCATCCCTCTCATGGGAGAGATCGACTCCGTCGAGAAGAACGGCTACCGACTCGTCTCGACCTTCTCCGGATGCGGAGGTTCTTGCCTCGGGTTCCGGTGGGCCGGCTTCGAGACCCTCTGGGCGTCGGAATTTATCGAGCCCGCCCGTCATGTGTATGAAGCCAACCATCCGGGCGTCCGCGTCAACTCGCGAGATATCCGGACGCTCACGGCGGAGGAGGTCCTCGAAGAGGCGGGTCTCGAGGCCGGCGAGGTTGACGTACTGGAGGGCTCTCCGCCGTGCGCTGGCTTCTCCTTGGCCGGGACTCGCGAGAAGGCCTGGGGGAAGGAGAAGGCCTACAGCGAGACGCGGCAGCGCGACGACGATCTCTTCCTAGAGTTCGCCCGGATCCTGAAAGGCGTTCAGCCGCGCGTCTTCGTCGCGGAGAACGTGAAGGGCCTCGTCATCGGGAAGGCGAAGGGCTACTTCAAGATCATCCACAAGGCTCTGACGGACGCCGGCTACGACGTCGCCGCGCGAGTCCTCGACGCTCAGTGGCTCGGGGTTCCTCAGCACCGCGAGCGCGTGATCTTCGTCGGCGTCCGGAATGACCTCGGCGTCTCGCCGGCTCACCCGGAGCCGCTCCCGTACCGCTACTCGATCCTCGACGCCCTACCTCACCTCGGCCGCGTGACCGGCCGGACCGGCTCGCACTTCGAGCGCGTCGCCGCACCGCTCCACCAGCCGATGGGAACTCTCATCCAAGGCGAGAAGCAGACGAGGTACGAGGTCGAGGATCGAGTCGGAGTCCGGCTCGTCGGTGGGAAGGGCGCGCCGTTCGATCAGAAGGGGCGGACGATGCCGCTCGCCAAACCTCTCCCGACAGTCGCCGGAGGTCAAGGCGGGAGAGGCTCCCATCAGTTCTACGTCGAGGGAGACGGCCCGAGCCTCGATGGCTACGCACTCGGGGAGGAGTACGACCGGCTGAAGCCTGGGGGGCAGAGCCTGAAGTACTTCTCGCTCGTCCGGCCGCTCCTGAACGAGCCGTGTCCGTGCGTGACGCAGAGCGGCGGGACGTCGCCTGGGACGGCCGGCGTCGTCCATCCGACGGAGAAGAGGAAGTTCACGATCGCGGAGCTCAAGAGGCTCTCCGGATTCCCGGACGACTTCGTGCTCTCCGGATCGTACTCGCAGCAGTGGGAGCGGATCGGGCGCGCGGTTCCTCCTCCGATGATGTACGCCATCGCCTGCGTCGTCCGTGACGAGATTCTGAGGAAGGTAGACGAGGCCTGATGATCGGTACGCCGGAGAAGAGCTCCTACGAGGTTCCGAGGCTCGCGATGCTCCAGGCCGGCTATGAGCTCTACCCCTCGCTCCTCAAGAGCGTCTCGCTCTTCTCCGGCGCCGGCGGATCGTGCCTCGGTCTCCGGTGGGCCGGCTTCGAAACTCTTTGGGCGTCCGAGTTCGTCGGCGTCGCTCGCGCGACCTACGCCGCGAACTATCCGGGCGTGACGATCGACGACCGCGATGTCCGCGACGTCGAGCCGGAGGAGATCCTCGAAGCGACCGGCCTCGTCGCCGGCGAGCTCGACCTCCTCGAAGGCTCTCCTCCGTGCGCGTCCTTCTCCTCGGCCGGTTCCGGCGTCGGGATCGCGGAGGAGCGCGCCTACAGCGGTCGGCGTCAGCGGACGGACGACCTCTTCTTCGAGTACGTCCGGCTCCTTCGAGGCCTCCGGCCGAAGGTCTTTGTCGCGGAGAACGTCCGCGGCCTCGTCGAGGGGAAGTCGACCGGCTACTTCCGCGAGATCTTCGAGGAGCTCGCCGCGTGCGGCTACCACGTCGAGGCGCGAGTCCTCGACGCTCAGTGGCTTGGAGTTCCTCAGCACCGCGAGCGGCTCTTCTTCGTAGGCGTCCGCGAGGACCTCTCCGTCGAGCCTCGGTTCCCGGACCCGCTCCCCTACCGCTACACCGTCCGCGATGTCCTCGACGTCTACGAGCTCATCCACGACCCGAGAGGCAACGCCTACCGGACGCCGGCGACGTTCAGCCACCGGCCAGCTCCGACAATCACGGTCGCGGGGAACTCCGCGATGGCCTGGCAGCTCTTCGCCGTCGACGTGGCCGGAGGTTCTCGCCGGCGCCTAACGATCGCGGAGCTCCTCCGGCTCTCCGGCTTCCCGGACGACTTCGTCCTCGTCGGCTCTTTCGTCGAGCAGTGGGAGCGAGTCGCTCGCGCGGTTCCTCCGGTGATGATGTACCACGTCGGGCTCGCGCTCCGCTCGATCCTCGTCCGGCGATGACGACCTTCGAGAGGTTCGGCCGCGTCTGGGAGCGTCGCGACGGGACGAAGGACGAGACGACTCTCCACGAGGTCTTCGAGCGTCGCGAGTACCTCCACGCGGAGTTTGAGGCCGGCGACGTATGGCTCGACGTCGGCGCGAATATCGGAGCCTTCGCTCTCCTCGCCGCTCCGGACGTCGAGCGAGTCGTAGCGATCGAGGCTGAGCCGTCGAACTTCGCCGCGCTGTCGAGGAATATCGAGCTCAACGCGACGAACGTCGTCTCGATACACGCGGCTGTTGTCGACGACGATCGTCCGGAGACGTTCCTCTGGCTGAGCAAGTCGTCCTGCTGCCATCGAGCTCACGTCGAGATCTCCGGCCGGCCGAAGATCGTAGTGCCGGCGACGAGCCTTGCGGCCGCTCTCCGCGACTCGAAGGCGACGAAGCTCAAGCTCGACGTTGAAGGCGCGGAGTTCGCGCTCCTTGCGTCCGTCGACGATGAGGTCCTCGCCGGCCTCGATGAGATCGTCGTCGAGCTCCATCCCGAGAGAACGGCCGCGCCGAGGCTCGTAGCGTGGAGAGAGATCCACGGTCGTCTGCGCGACCTCTTCCCGGTCTACGCCGGGCCGCGACGTCCTCCTCGCGGTTCCTATGCCAAGGTTCTGAGGTTCGGTCGATGACTCCGTTCTACGGCGATGAGGCTCTCGACGACGTCGCGGCGATCTATCGAGCCGCGCTCCTCGCGACTCTGAGGACCTCCGGCGCGCTCGGCCTTCCGGTCCTCCTCTCCGGAGGCGTCGACTCCGGGACGCTCCTCGCCGGCCTCCTCGAATCCGGCGAGCGGCCGGACTGCTACGCCTTCCGGCTCTCTCTGACTCGCTGCGTCGACTTCGAGGTCGCGCGGAAGATGGCCGATGATCACGAACTCCGGTTCGTCGAGGTCATTATCGAGCAGACGGAGGAGGAGCTCGTCCGCGACGTCCGGCGCGTGATCGAGATGCTCGGCTGGAGCGGGAAGGCGATCGTCCAATGCTCGATGCCGATCATGCGTATGTGCGAGGTCGCTCGCGCGGACCGTCACCGCGGCGCCGTTGTCGGGACCGGCGCCGTCTGCCTCGACGATCGACGAGTCGCGACCATCGCCGGACAGGAAGGCGAAGAGGCCGCGAGGCGATACCGCGAGGAGAAGCTCGACGACAAGAACCGGAAGTGCGGAACCGGAGCGATGCACCGGATCGCGCAGCTCGTCGACTGTCCGCTCGTCGAGCCGTTCAGCGAGACGCCTCTTCGCGAGGTTGGGCTCGCGCTCGACTTCCTGAAGGCCTCGCGAGAAGGTTCCGCGAATTGGCCGCGACAGAAGGGTGTCGCGCTCCGCGCCTTCCCGGACTTCTGGCGCCGCGGCTACTGGCGACAGAACTCGCCGCTCCAGGTCAACAGCGGCGTCCGCGAGTGGCACGATACGCTCCTCGCCTCGTCGCTCAACACGCGCGGCGCGAAGAAGGTCGTCGCGATCTACAACGACTTACGGAAGGAGATCTTCGGAGAATGAGCGGAGGCGATTCGATGGACCGCTATCAGATGCCGTGGCCGGCGCACTCGGACGTAGGCCCGGAGCTCGCGGCGGTGAAGAGAGCTCTCTACGGGAATTGCCTGACGGTCGGGACGGAGGTCGAGGAGGTCGAGCGCGAGATCTCGGCCTGGCTGAACCGGCCAGCACTGGCAGTCTCGTCCGGAACCGCGGCGCTGGAGCTCGCCGCTCTCCTCCTCGCGGACGTCGTCGCTCGTAGAGTCGTCGTCGTTCCGGCCTTCACCTTCATCTCGACGGTGAGTCCGTTCGTGCGCGTCGGCGCGGAGCTCCGGTTCGCGGACTGCCTCGACGACGGCACCGTCGATCCGGACTCCGTCGAGGCCTTCGTCGACCACGGAGACTTCGTCGCGGCGATCGTTGCGACGGACGTCGACGGCACGCCGTTCTCTCGTCGCATCGTCGAGTTCGCCGCGAAGAAGAGGATCCCGCTCGTCGAGGACGCCTGTCCGGCCTGGGGCTCGACGGACGCCGGACACCTCGGTTTCATCTCGACCTTCTCCGTCTCGGACTCGAAGATCCTCGCGGCCGGTGAGGGTGGGTTCGTAACGACGGACGACGAGAAGACGCTCGACGCTCTCCGCGCGCTCCGGAGGTACGGCGAGCTCCCGACGAGGCCGGACTCCGACCTTCGCCGCGTCGCGGACTACGTCGGCGGGAACTACAAGATGCCGGAGCTTACGGCCGCGATCGTACGAGCTCGCCTCCCGTACCTCGGCGACGCGATCGCTCTCGCGAAGACGAACGCCGCGCTCCTCGACGAGGCTCTCTCGACGACGGAGCTCCTCCGGCCGCGAGCTCTGCGCTTGGTCGCCGGCTCCGCTATGCCGCACAAATACCGGATGAGGATCGACGAGTCGCTCGATCGCGGCGACGTCGAGGACGCGCTTGAGCGCGAGACCTCTATTCGATTCCTCCGGACGGAGGTCCTCCCGCTCTTCTTGCACCCGGCCTTCGATCGCTGGTATGAATACCGGTCGAGAAGGGACGGACACTCTGTACCTCCGAAGCGAGTTCACGCGCCGAACGCGGAGCGAATCTTGAAGCGAACGATCCCGTTGGGGGATCGGGGATATCCTCTCTGGCACACGCCGGAACGAACGGTCGAACGGTGGGCGGACGAGCTCGTCGACCTCGACGAGAAACTGAAAGGCTTGAAGACGTGAGAGACATTCGGGTAGGAATCATCGGGGTAGGGAACTGCGCGTCGTCGCTTGTTCAGGGGGTCGAGTTCTACGCTCAGGTCGAGGCTGACTACGAGAGGCGAGAACAGGTGACGCCGGACGATCCGACCTCGTTCACGAGCGACTTCCACCCCGGCCTCGCGCACCCGAGCCTCGCCGGCTTCACGCCGCGCAACATCCGGTTCGTCGCGGCCTGGGACGTCGACCAACGGAAGGTCGGCTACCGGCTCTCGGAGGCCGTCTACAACGGCGAGAACAACACCTTCGAGATCCTCGAAGAGCTCCACCTCCAACCGGACCCGATCGTCGCCGCGGCGCCGGTCCTCGACGGCCTCGGGAAGAAGCTCCGCGAGCGGATTCTCGTAGCTGACGCGCCTCTCGATCCGTCGGACGTCGAGGCCGTCGACGAGGGGGCTCTCGTCGCCTCTCTGCGTGATAGCGGCGTCGAAGTCCTGGTGAACTACCTTCCGGTAGGGAGCGAGACTGCGACGCGTCTCTGGGCCTCCGTCGCGCTCGCGGCCGGTGTCTCGTTTGTCAACGCGATCCCGGTCTTCATCGCCTCCTCGCGAGAGTGGGGCAACCGGTTCACGGAGGCCAGCGTCCCGATCGTAGGCGACGACATCAAGTCTCAGGTAGGAGCAACGATCGTCCACCGGCGCCTGCTGGAGACCTTCGCCTCTCGCGGCTACCGCGTCTCGTCGACGTACCAGTTGAACTTTGGCGGCAACATGGACTTCTACAACATGCTCGGGAGCGAGCGACTCGACTCGAAGAGGAAGTCGAAGACCGGCTCCGCGCTCGCCGCTCTTCCGTACGAGCTCGACGCGATCCACGTCTCGCCGTCTGACTACGTTCCGTTCCTCGAAGACCGGAAGATCGCGATGATCCGGATCGAAGGCGACGGATGGGGCGGGGCCCCGATGAACCTGGAGCTCCGGATGGAGGTCTGGGACTCCCCGAACTCCGCCGGCGTCGTCGTCGACGCGATCCGCGCCTGCGCCATCGCTCGAGACGCCGGCGTCGGAGGTCCGCTAATCCAGCCGTCCGCCTTCTTGATGAAGACGCCGCCTCAGCAGCGCGAAGAGTCTCTCGCTCACGCGGAGTTCCAGTCCTGGGTTCAGGTTCTCGAATACCAGGCTCGGCACGCGCCGGCGCCCGCTGTCGCGGCCAGCGGTGAAGAGTCGTGACCGGCGCCGCTCCGGAGGACTCCGGCTACGCTCCGGAGACGTGGGCGTTCGACGACGAGGTGACGCGCGTCTTCGACGATATGCTCCGGCGTTCGATTCCTCAGTACGAGCTAATGCGCGAGCTCGTCTTCGAGCTCGGCTGCGGACTCCTCGGGCGAGAGGAAGGGACGGTCATCGACATAGGCGCCTCGCGAGGAGAGGCTCTCGCGCCGTTCATCAAGAGGTATGGAGCCACGCTGCACCACGTCGCTGCGGAGGTCTCGCCTCCGATGCTGGAGGTCCTCCGCGCGCGGTTCGCCGGGATGATCGACGCCGGCGTCGTCGAGGTCCTCGAACACGACCTCCGAGAAGGGTTCCCGCCTCGCCGCGCGAAGCTCGTCCTCTCCGTCCTGACGTTGATGTTCGTGCCGATCGAGCACCGTCAGCGGCTCGTCCACGAGGCCTACGAGGCGATCGTCGCTCCTGGCGCGATGATCGTCGTCGAGAAGATCCTCGGGGAGAGCGCGCCGATCAATGAGATCTTCGCGGACCGATACCGCGAGGAGAAGAAACGGAACGGCTACTCTGAGGAGGAGATCGACCGGAAGGCTCTCGCGCTCGAAGGGCAGCTCGTCCCGGTCACAAGCGACTGGAACGAGGAGCTCCTCCGTCGCGCTGGCTTCGACCAGGTCGATTGTTTCTGGAGGTGGTGTAACTTCGCCGGCTGGATCGCCGTCAAGTCGCGGTAGTACGGCCGGCCACAACGAGGAGGTAGCGGATATGGAACCAGAACTCATGATCGAGCTCTCGATCAACGTAGGCGAGACGAAGATCCCGTTCACCATCAGCGTCCGGAGGAAGAGTCTCGAAGAGTTCGTCGCGGCCATCGCCGAATCAGCGGCCAGCAGCGTCAGCCTCCTCGATCTTCTCCGGAAGGACCGCGGGCGATGACTCTCTACGAGGAGCTCGTCGCCGCCGGCTGCGAGATCGAGAACCACGAGTCGGATCTCTACGTCGTCGTCTCCGAAGCCGCGCTCTCTATTCTCGCCGGCTACGAGTTCCGCTCGACGCTCTCGTTCTTCGCGAGCGAGGGGCGGCGGTGGGTAGACGTTCCATTCGCCTTCGATCCGTTCTGGGCGGTGGCGATGGCGCACCGATGAACCAGAGCCGCCGGCGTCTCGTCGACATTCTCCTCGTCCTCGCGATCCTCGCTCTCGCCTCCTCTCCGGTCCTCCTGAACTTCTTCCTCGACGGAGTCCGGACGTGGTAGACGGAGGGGCTCTCGATCCCCGCGGGGATCGTGTTACAACTCCGGAGTGCGGGAGGCCTCGCGAACCTGGGAGAGCTGTAGATGAGTCTCTTGAGGAAGCTAACAGCGCCGGGGACGTTCCGCGTCTGGATTATCCTCTGGCTGATGGTTCTGACGTTCGAGGTCTACGACATTATCGACGTCGACATCGACGTGAACCACGAGCACGTTACCGGGCCGCTTATGTCCTGGGTCGAGCTCAACTACCAACTCGTCCTCTCGATCGTCTCGCTCGCCGGCGCCGGACTCGCCGCGATGAACGGAGGGAAGAAGGGCTCGCGCCGGAGAACCGACTCGATTCTCGACGGCGACGACGCGGAGCAACCGGTGACGATGACGGCCGCGGATCTCATCGAGACGGTCGAGCTCGTTCTTCGAGCGAGCGCGGCGGGAACTCGCTCCTCCGACCCGGAGACGACGCGCTAGTCTAGGAATCCAACAACCTGAGGAGGTAGCGATGGGCGACAAGTCGAAGATCGAGTGGACGGACGCAACCTGGAATCCGCTGACCGGCTGTCGGCGCGTCTCTCCCGGCTGCGAGAACTGCTACGCGGAGAGGCTCTCCGCCGGACGACTCGCGAGCTCCCCGAAGTACGCCGGCGTCGCGGAGATGCGAGGAGGAGGTCCTCGATGGACCGGCAAGATCCGAACACATCCGGAGGTCCTCGACCATCCGCTCCGGTGGACGAAGCCGCGGATGATCTTCGTCAACTCCATGAGCGACACGTTCCTCGCGCCGCCGCGGTTTCTCGCGAAGATCTTCGCCGTCATGGCGCTGGCGCCGGAACATACGTTCCAAGTCCTGACGAAGCGATCCGAGGAGATGGCCGCGGCTCTCCGCGCGCCGAACTTCTGGAGCTCCGTCTACACGGAGTTCCTCCTCCGGCTCGACAGCGAGTCGGTCTCCGTTCCCGACGGGAGAGAGTTCGTCGAGAAGGCTCTCGAAGGAGGTCTCCCGAACGTCTGGATCGGCGTCTCGATCGAGGACCAGGAGCGGATGTATCCTCGTCTCTTCGACCTCCTCTCCGTACCGGCCGCGGTCCGGTTCCTCTCCTGCGAGCCTCTCCTCGGGCCGCTCGACTTCTCGGACGGTCCGCTCTCTCCGGAGTCGACGATGGGGCCGTGGACGAACCTCGAAGTCGGCGTCGACTGGGTGATCGCCGGCGGAGAGTCGGGGCCCGGAGCTCGATCGATGCAGCCGGAGTGGGTTCGCTCTCTCCGCGACGATTGCGTCGAGGCCGGCGTTCCGTTCTTCTTCAAGCAGTGGGGCGAGTGGGCGCCGTCGACGTCGGTTCGTGGGTACCGCTATCGAGTAGGGAAGAAGGAGGCCGGCCGCGAGCTCGACGGCCGAACCTGGGATGAGCTCCCGACATGAAGAAGACGACGGTCATCAGAGTAGATGGCGCTGCGGTCGACCTCTCGGCCGCGGTTTGGGCAGAGTTGCACGTCCTGCCGCGAGGTTCCGCGGAGGCCTTCTCAAGGCCGGTGGAGATCGTCGACGCGGAGAGAGGTCGCGTCCGCTACGAGGTCTTCGCGAGCGACGCAGGCGCGATGTTCCAGATCGACGTCAAGCTCGACGACGGCACGCGGATCTTCGTGAGGAACTGTACGTGATCGTCCGGCACGAGGAGTTCGAGATCGAGGTCGACGTCCGGAGGCGTCACGTCCTCGCGGAGCTCCGCGAGGCGACGGGCGAGGAGGTCCAAGCTACGCTCGACGAGCTGCCGGCGGCGTGGGCGAGAATCTTTAAGGCGCAGAGGCCGGCGGTCTTCGTGAAGTACATCTGCTCCCAATGCGGCGTCGGGATCTCCGGCGTCTATCCTCGTGGCTCCGTCCTCGCGACGACCTGCGCTTGCTACGCGATGTTCCAGTCGTTCGCCGGAGGGAAGGCCTCGTGAAATGACCACCGGCCAGCACTCTCAGATCGTCCTCTTCTCCGGAGGCGCGGCCTCCTGGGCGGCGGCTCGCCGCGTCGTCGATCGACACGGCGTCGACGAGACGCTCCTCCTCTTCACCGACACGATGATGGAGGACGAGGACCTCTACCGGTTCCTCGACGAGGCCGTCGAGAACATCGGCTCGGAGTTCGTCCGGCTCGCGGACGGTCGCGACCCGTGGCAGATCTTCCACGACCGGAGGTTCCTCGGAAATACCCGCGTGGATCCTTGCTCCCGTATTTTGAAGCGGGAGCTCGCGAGGAAGTGGATCGAGGAGCACTACTCGCCGGAGACGACGACGATCGTCCTCGGGCTCGACTGGACGGAGATGCACCGCGTCGAGCGCGCCTCCGGCTACTGGGAGCCGTACCGTCTCTCGGCGCCGCTGACGGAGCCTCCGGCGATGGATAAGCGGAAGGTCCTCGACGAGCTCGCGGCGACCGGCATCGCTCTGCCTCGCCTCTATGGCCTCGGCTTCCCTCACAACAACTGCGGAGGCTTCTGCATCAAGGCCGGCCAAGCTCACTTCGAGCTCCTTCTCCGGACGATGCCGGAACGGTATGCCTACCACGAGGCGAAGGAGGAGGAGCTCCGCGTCTACCTCGACAAGGACGTCGCGATTCTTCGAGACCGGCGGACGGTCGTCTGCCCGTCTTGCCTCGACGAGGACGAGGACGACGACGCGTGCGAGGTCTGTGGTGGACGCGGCAACGTACCAAGCACGCTCCCGATGACGATGCGAGTCTTCCGAGAGAGGATCGAGGCCGCTGACGCGGAGGGAGAGCCGCAGCTCTTCGACGACTGGGGCGGCTGCGGCTGCATGGTCGACGATGGCTAAGAGCGAGAGCCGTCGAGTTGCCGTCGTCGACGTTCCTCCGGAGCTCGCCGGCCTGGAGCTCCTCGACTGGGCCGTCGAGAGGTTCGAGCCGTCGCACGTCATAGGCTGCTTCTCCGGAGGCCACGACTCGCTGACGGCGACGCACCTCGCGAGCCAGCATCCGGCGTTCTCGTTCGCCGCTCATCTCAACACCGGGATAGGAATCGAGGCGACGCGCGTCTTCGTTCGCGAGACCTGCGCCGCGCTCGGGATCGAGCTCCGCGAGTACCGCGCGCGCGACTACCTCGCGGTCGACGGTTCGCCGGCGCCGCAACGCTACGAGGACTTCGTCCTGGCTCACGGATTCCCCGGACCTCCACAGCACTACCGGATGTACCAGCGGCTGAAGGAGCGGCCGCTCCGTCACATGATCCGCGACCTCGATCGTGGGCGACACGACAAGGTCCTCCTCGTGACCGGCGTTCGCCAGGAGGAGAGCGTCCGGAGGATGAACCACGTCGACCAGGTCCAGATCTGGGAAGGGACGAAGGTCTGGGTCGCGCCGCTCTGGAACCTGACGAAGGCCGAAGTCAATCGCTACGTCGCGGAGAACGACCTCCCGAGGAACGCGGTCGTTGACAAGATTCACATGAGCGGCGAGTGCCTCTGCGGCGCCTTCGCTCGACCGGACGAGCTCGATGAGCTCCGGTTCTGGTTCCCCGAAGTCGTCGAGGAGATCGAGGAGCTCACACGGAGAGCCTATGCGGCCGGTTTCCTCTGGAGATGGGACGAGCGGCCTCCGAAGAAAGGGAGGAGCGACGAGGTCCCGCTACCGGGGATGGAAATGTTATGCGTCGGGTGCCGCGGGCATGACGACGAAGTAGAGTAGGGCGGACGATCCGCCACCGACCACGAGGAGAGGAAGATGCAACTGAGGAAGGTAGATCCGAACGAGTTCCTCCGTGCCGTCGAGGCGCGGGAGATATCGGACGAGGACGTTCGTGCGGAGATCCGCGCCTTCGAGTCTCATCGAGACCGGATGCGGAGTGAGGACCTCTACGAGGTGCACGGCTGGAATCCTCGCCAGGTGAACGAGGCTCTCGACGGCCTCTGGTTGAAGCTCGGACAGCCGCACGGAGCGGAGCGAGCGGTCGAGGGCGTCGCCGGCGGAGCTCTTCTCCGGCGCCTCGTCGACGACGCGGTCACGGAGGACAAGTCGCGGAGGTCGATCATCGAGTCGATGACGACCGCGGCCGGCTTCGACTCGAACGCGGACGACCCGCAAGGGACGACGAACGAGATCATCAACGGCTCGATCGGCTGTCCGCCGGTTCGCCGGCTCGAAGGGTTCGCTCGCGCTCTCGGAACGAGCGTCGGACGTCTCCGGACCGCGTTCGAGAGCGATGGCTGTTCCTACGGATAGCTCGCCGAGTCCGCTCCTCGTCGTTATCGGAGCGTTCTTCCTCTTCACGATCCTCGGGTTCTTGGGCTCGATCGTCTACCAGTTCCGCGAGTGGCGTCGTCGCGGACGAAAGGACTCGCAATGAGCAGCGGCCAGCGGTGAGCAAGGAGCTGAAGACGGTCGTCGCGGACGATGGGAGCTCCGCGGAGATTCCGGCGACGAAGCCACCGATGGGATGTCCTCCTCGATGGTCGTGGTTGGAGGACCGCGCCTCGCGCCTCGCGAGCTCGATCGCCGGTGCGCTACGAGAGAAGAGACTCCGCGACGACGACGACGGCCGCGACGCTATTCGAGGTTGGAGCCGCGAGCTCATCGAGATAATGGATCTTCTGGAGGTCGACAAAAAGGAGTAAGCCGTCGGCGCGGCCTCGCCAGGCTGCGGGCCGGCAGGCTAGAGTAGCGGCGACTCCAACACGAGAGGAGGTAGCGACCTTGAGCGGAAAGAAGAGGGACCTATTCTCATACGGTGACGCTCCGTCGGAGCTCGTCTACCGATACAAGCACGACGCGATCTTCCACCGCCTCGTGAAGATCCTCGTCGACGTAATCGAGAACGTAGACGGCGTCGACTTCATCGCAGCGGCGGACATCCGCGAGGCGAGCCTCGTCGCCGTCGAGTTGATACGTCAGCGGAAGATTCGAGAGCGGATGAACGAACCGCTGGTCGGATGAGCGACGCGATCCGGATGAAGACGGACGACCGCAAGGACTGGCGAACGCCGTCCTGGCTCTTCGAGCTCTTAGACCAGGAGTTCGACTTCTGCCTCGACGCCTCCGCGAGCTCGAGGGACCACAAGACACCGAACTACCTCGACGAGGACCTCGACGGCCTCTCCGTCCAGTGGTGGGGGCGCGTCTTCGTGAATCCTCCGTACGGCCGCGAGCTCGACGCCTGGATGCGGAAGGCCTACCTCGCTTCGCGCGCCGGCGCCGTCGTCGTCGCGCTCGTTCCGTCGAGGACTGACGTCGCTTGGTGGCACGACTACGTCTCGCGCGCCTCTGAGATCCGGTTCGTCCGCGGCCGACTCGGTTTCAACGACTCTCGCGGCCGCGCGCCGTTCCCGTCCGTCGTTATCGTCTTCCGCGCCGGCGACGAGTCCGCGCGTGTCTCCTCGATCTACCGTCCTGGGAAGGAGCCGGAGCCTCTGACGCTCCCGACGATGAATCGGCGCGAAGCTCTCGATTGGCTTCTCTCTCACAGCCCGTTGGACGCTCTCCGGTGAGCGTCTCGCAACAACCGAAGGAGGTAGCGGATGGATAGTGAAAGACGCCACGCCCAAATGATGGCCGTCGCGAGAATAGCCGTCGTCACGTCGAGGGCTCTCTACGAGCTCGAAGCGGACGACGAGACGCTCGCGTCGATGGGACCCAATGCGGAGGTCGCGACGAGAGTCGTCTTCGACTTGATCGAGGCGAAGAAGACGGACGAGGAGATCGTCGAGTGGCTGATGAACTACCAGGCCGCGGTTGGCGGTGTCCCGGTTGAGCTCCTCTCCGGAGACGAGGCCGTCGTCGTTCTTGAGTACACGAAGGAGCTCGTCGATGCCCGCTGAGTGGTACACGGTTCCACCGGAGTACGGAGGACGGACGCTCTCGTTCCGTCGCCGGCTCTTCTTCGAGTACCTCTGGCGACGCCACGGTACGAAGGGGCTCTACGAGTACGCGACTGCGCAGTTTGCGAAGTTTGCCGCCGCGAGCTCCGCGGCTATGGACGTATGGACGGAGAGCTTCGATCTGCTAGCAGAGGCCCTCGTCGAGCTAGGGACGGGCTTGCCTCTCGATGAATAACGACGCGAAGAGAGTCGCGCGCGTCGCCGCGGATACGAAGTGGCCGGGGCTGACGGTTCGCTATCGTGGCTACTCGGTCACAGAGGTCGTCGTCGACGGCGAGATCGTCAAGGGTACCTACGCGGAGGAGATCGTCGCGGCCTTCGATGCGCGACTCCTAGCAGAGGGGCGAGTCACGTCCGCTCTCTACGATGTTCGAGGAGCGAGGAACGAGACGCTATGAGCGGACGAGGAGGTTTGGTGAACCGGCCAGCGGCGCCAGTGGAGTGTTGCGAGTGGTTCCGGTGAACGAGGTCCTCGGGACGACGATCTGTCGAGAGCTCGGGGACGACCTCTGCGCGATGACGCTCTCGATTCGGAAGAGCGGCCGGAATCCGGACACAGAAGGACGGACGTCGGAGAGTATCTACGTATGTGAGAACTGCGGCCGCTTCTCGGACGGGACGTGGCGAGAAAAGGCCGGCCGCTGGAGGGAGGAAGGTAGCTAATGTCAGATCCGAAACGAGAGGTGTCGATTACGCTCGACGAGCTTCGAACGCTCACGAGCTCCGCGATCGCGGATATCCACGGCGAAGTTGACGAGATCTTCGCTGACGGTCTGAGTCGTTGCGGAAAGGAAAACTGGTCGGCGGCGGCTCTGAGGACGGAACTCCACGCCGTCGCGGCTCTCTTCGAGCGGGCGATCGAGCTATGCGAGGAGCTCGAAACTAGAGCGTTCTCGCCAAGCGAGGAGGAGGGATCTTGAACGGCGCGACCGCGCGGGAGACGGACGAGCGAGGCTACGACGTCGAGTGCGTCGCGCTGGTAGATGCGATGAACGAGGTCAACGGGATCGCGACGATCGAGTCCTGCTGCGGCCACGGCGAGACGCCGTTCCGCATCTGGTTCGTAGCCGACTCGCTCGCGGCGTTGCCGCCTCTCCTCTACTGGTTCGACGCCTGCCACTCGGGGGTTCGGGGCTGGAAGGTGATCGCGACGACGGACTGCGCGGCGTCGCCGGTGAAGTTCATTGCGGAGTCCGAGTCAATGGGCCCGGATGCGTACCTCGAAGCGAACGAGATCGCGGCCGCGATCAGAGGAGAGTTGACGGACAGATCTATAACTACACCGTTACGGGGGAGAGCGAAACGAAACTACCTCCGGAGGCAGGAGCAAGGATGCAAGTAGAGACAGGAGCGATCGCGCAATTCGAGACGCGCGACGACGCAGAGAAGGCCGGCTACACGCTGGCGCTGACGGACGAGCAGGCGACGGTTCTGCTCTCCATGACGAGGCAGGAACGCCGGCGATGGGCGAACGAGGCGATCCGAGTCTCGAACCTCCGGAGGATGAAGGCTCTCCGGTCGACTAACGAGGAGGAGGAGTAGATGTCGAAGCGCGAAGAGAAGCTACAGCTGCACGTCCATCTCGAGGAGCACGGCGGGATTGAGATCACCTCTCACCCGTCGATACCTCCGTCGACTCACGCGCACTTTCACGACGTCGTAATTCATAAGTGGGACTACCCCGACGGAGACGCGGACAAGGCGAAGTGGATCTCTCGGGAGGTCGATCGCGTCGCCGGCGAAGGGAAGAAGGAGCGCGGTGGCGACTCGACTCGCTGGAGGCCGGGAGGAGGTGGACGATGAAGAGGAGCGAGAAGCCGCATTCGGGCTTTCTCGACCTTGAAGAAATCGCCGCCAAGATCGATGAGAAGGACTTCAGGCCCCGTAGCCGTCGAGCAAATCTCCCGTCCTGGGACTCGGGTTTTCTGACGGACGAGATCATCGACAGGTACATCGACGAAGCCAAAGGAGAGAGATCGTGAGCGCAGACGAGGTAGACATCGACGCGGCGCAAGAGACCGCGGACGAGTTTACGAAGGGACGAAGAGCCGCTCTCAACGGCGACGATTGGACGGCGGGAGAGAAGCTCATCCTCCGGTGGCAGTTCCGTA
>SDBT01004204.1_pt1 | contig 24534 bp, 28 predicted proteins | sample 2277101 | NCBI WGS metagenome assembly SDBT01 (sample SAMN10404973, study PRJNA504765) | marine sediment metagenome | isolation source: marine sediment core GS10_PC15, 103 cmbsf | place: Arctic Ocean: Southern Knipovich Ridge | collected 2010 | reverse complement strand
ACATACTGCTGAATCACATGACGGACGTGCTTCTCGCCGAACAGGATCATCTTGCTCAGGCACTCGCGTTTGATGTTCCGCACGAACGACTCAGCCACGGGATTCAAGTTCGGGCTTTGCTTCGGCAGCTTCAGTGCCCGTACCCCGACGGCCCCGAGGGTCTCCCGGAACTTCTTAGTGAACAGCGGGTCGCGGTCGTGGATCAGGACGCGCTTGCCGTTCAGGAAACCGTCCTGGGCGTCGGTCAGGTTCCTGGCCCACTGGAGCATCTGGGCCTCGCAGGGATCGGCATGGATGCCGGCAATCTCGACGCGGCGGGTAGCCAGGTCGATTACGAAGAACACCAGGTAACGCGTCAGCCCCTTCAAACCCCAGGCCTCGACCGTGAAGAAATCGCACGCGGCGATGCTGTCCCAGTGGCTCTGAAGGAAGGTCTTCCACGTGGTCTTGTAGGGCTTGTCGGGGTCCGGCAGCAGCCCGGCATCGAGCATGACACGCCGGACGGTGTGCCAGGAGACGTCATAGCCGAGAGCCTTGAGCTCGCCGTGGATGCGGCCGTAACCCCAGGAAGGATTCTGCCCGGCCATCCGCAGGGCAAGCTTGCGGATCGAATTGGCCTTCCTGGGCACCGGTCCGCGCTTGCCCCGGCGGTCAGTGCCGTCGTACTTCCGCGCCACGAGATACCGGTGCCACTTCAGGAGCGTGTCCGGGGTGAACAGCGTACCGAACTGGCGCAGAAGATCCCGCCCCACCTTCATGGCGGCCGTCGCGAGACGGCGTTTCTGGGCGTCGTTGAGGAGGATGCGTTTGTGGCCCAGCTTCTCCCGGAGTACCCGGTTCTCTTCCCTGAGGTAGCTGATCACTTCCTGTTGTTGCCGGTTCATCCAGCCGGCAATGGCCACCAGCATGAACTGCCATGGTGTCCAGGTCATGCGAAAACCATAACGTGAACACCGACCGAGAGAAACCGGTTTTCGCATGCCGACACCAGCGGTCTCCCACCGGCCCGCAGCCTGCCGGCAGCGCACTACAAGAGCCATTGACCGGCGCCCCGTTTCAAGGACAATGGACGCTCGTTGCGTCCATCATCAGGGAAGTCCTATGCGTCATTGCACGGTAGATCGCCGCTTGGTTGCCCGCCGAAGCACGGCGATGGTTCCGCGCCGGTGCGACGCGAACTCCGAGATGGAGAGCCGCTGTGCCATGTAGTCACTCCCATGTTGAATGCGTCAATCCCTATGAGATCATCCGCAAGTACCGGTGTCTGACCTGCGGAGGCGTCATGATGTGTTCCTGCGAGGAGGGATTTGCCACAAGGTATCTACCGCACCAAATCAGCAAAGCACGCGACTATCATACGCGCGAGGATGTTCCCGTCACACTAGGCTTTCAGCCTGGGATCTGCGACACCTGTCGCGGCCTTCCCGAAGAGGCTTGTCCCAAGAAGCCGATGTACGGCAGCACGTCCAAGATTGCCCGCTACTACTGGCGGGAAATCCAAAAGGGCACAATTGAACGTTTCGCCAAATACGTGGGACAGCACGTAAGCGACAACACTTGGCTGAGCGCACTATCTACTCACCGCACACAGTACGATAAGTGTAGACGCGAAGCCATCGTTGAGATCAAGGAGCTTCACAAGCGATCCCCCAAATACACCTACGATGAGCGTTCCCAGGACGACGTTATTCGCGCCTACGGTGTGCAGGTCATCCGTCTGGATGGAACATATGGGACAGGCCCCGACGGAAGACCTCGGCTGCAGCGGGGCGCTGAATGGCTGACGCCGGAGCAATATGTGGCGGCGGAATTCCAGAGCCAAGGGTTCGAAGTGCTCCCCACCGAAAGCGTGCCCTTCCACGTCCTTTTCGGCGTGATGATGTGGTTGCTCATCCAAGACCCAGCCGATCCGCGGGTGAGACCGGTTTCATTCGGCGACAGGACCGCCTTTGAAGAGAAACGGCAAGGCTCAATGATTCACACGTTCCTTCCCGAAGACTTCGGAACTCCCGGCTACGCGCTCCGTAGAGCCGATGCGATCGCCCAACATATGGCATCCCTTTCAACTGCTGCAGACGACCTCCTATGGACATTTGACTATTGGTTGGAACCAAGCGCCGATCTTCGCCAGTATCTATGGGCTCATCGTTCATCAGACGTTGAAGAGGCCAGGAAGATACTCTCAATTCTTCCAGGCAAAACCATCGCCCGAATACTGGAATACCTGGTTGGGGACTACTGGGGCAGGTACTGTGGCTGGCCAGATCTGCTACTTCACAGGAGCAACGAGTTCTGTTTTGTCGAGGTGAAATCCTCAAACGATAAGCTAAGCGAAGACCAGAAGAGCTGGATACAGGGCAACGCAGAATGCCTAGGCCTGCCTTTCAAGATCGTTAAGATCCACAGGGCCCTAGAAAGCTGATGACAGCCGACCAGTTCCGCCCGCTCAACCTACTCTATCGCATACTGCGGCAGCAAAGGCGGCAGGTCTAAGTTCTCGTCCTGATAGCCCTGCCAAGCGTCGAGCAGGTCATGGACGAAGTACCTGTTGGACTCGCCAGGTCCGCGTGGTACAGCGAGGGGCGGCATCGTGACGGTGCCGTTGCGACCGGCGGCAAGGAGGGCTCGGCGGCGACCGTGACGCAACGACTTGGACCACGCTTCGCAGTACTTCACCATGAACGTGTCCAGCGTGATGGGCTCGTTCGGGATGTCCGCCCACGGCCTCGGCTGGACGCTGGGGAATGCTCCTTCGATTGAGACGTGCAGCCCCTTCTCATCGAACGTTGCGATTTCCGGAAGCGGCCGGACGGCGGCTCCCAAGCTGGACATCAGGCTCTCCAAAGGCATGCCAGCCACCGTGAGGACCGCCGGATGGGGAGAAGTCTTCAACCGTACCACGCTGCCGAGAACATCGTTGGCATCGGACCAGGCCGCGCCTCGGGCAAGGAAGAGCTCCCTGTTGTCGCCGCTGAGCTTCACCGTTCCGAGCAGCGCAAGTCGCTCCGGTGCAAGCTCGGTCACCTTCCCTGTAGGCTTGACCGCCCTTGAGACTGCCTTGGCCAAGCCCCCGAGGCTGAACTGCCACTGCCGCCTCCGCGCCAGGTCCACCTTGAATGAACCGACGTCGTCGTTTCGACGACAGAGGTACGTGCCGAAACGCCGGCGCGTCCTCGGGACCTTCCGGATGGTAGGCTTGATCCAGCAACCTTCCGGGCATTCGTCGCAGAGGATCTCCTCTGCGAGTTCGGCAGCCCGCAGGATTCCGGCCCGCGTCAACCAACCGAGCGCACCTTCTGGCCACTGCGCCACCTCGTGCGCGGCAAAGAGATTCCCGTCCTGCAGGTCCGCTCGTATCAGAATGGATCGGAACACCTCATTCACGGGCGATCTTCCATCGCTTGAGGCATTTCCTGGCGATCTGATCGTACTTGCCGTCCTCGAGCGTGTCGCTGTTGGGATGGCCGATTTCGAAGGTCAGGGTCTTCCGCCGACCCCCGTTGACCGGCTCGAAGGTGAGTCGCATGCGGACCCTGTCTACGTGAACGGACTTCAGCGGGACGTTCTCCTTATTCAGAGCGGCATCCAGCAAGTCGTACAGGGCTTTGGGAGCCTTCGGGGACGGCTTCGCCTCGAACGTGATCCGCCGGCCCGTGGTCCCCAGGCTGATTCGAAGCATCTTGACGTCTACCGCTTCCACGCCGTCTTCCTCGTCGGTTCGGAAATCCTTGTCCCGGTCCTTGAGGCTGGAGAGATCATAATCCGGCTCATTGCTCTTCTTCGGCAGGTCGTCCAATCCCAGGATCGTCTTGCAGAGGGCGCGCATCAGCTCTTCTTTGTGCTCCTGGTTGCCTCTAGCCCATAGCTCCAGCACACCGTCGGCCGGTCGATACACCAGGATGATCTCCAGAACCGGCCGACGCGTCACCGGCTTCAACTCGTCATTCTTGCTGTAGCTCAGCTCTGTGACCACATGGTATTCAGGATAGACGAAGTAGCAATGCCGGTCAGGGCCGCGCCGAAGGTAGTTGTCTACGGTGCAGCGTTTGCTGCCGCTCAGCGGCTTGTAGATGCCGACGATGGCCGTTCCCAAGGCGGCCAAGTCCTCGGCCTCAACCTTCGGCACCAAGTTCTTGTCAATCGTGCGGCGCTGCCTTCGGCCGTGTCGGTCCATCTCATCGAAATGGCCGGCAACCTGGAACAGGTCAGGATCCTCCAGGAAGACCCGGAAGGCACGTTCGTAATGGTTGCTCATCTCCGGGAAGCGCTCCGCCCAATCGATGCTGCTGTCTGGCCACGTGCGTTTGCGGAAAGCGGCCTCTTCAAGGATCGCCTCGACGCCGTTGGTGTAGGCCAGCTCGTTGATCTGCTCGAAATCGCCTTCGACGGCATCGCGAACCTGGTCGGGCAACTGCTCAATGGCATCGGAAATCGCCTCGGCGCCCTTCCTCTTCTTCATGGCGTCGAATCGCCTCATGACTTCCGATTCGTCGCCCTTCACCTGATCGATGCCTTCCGGGGCCTGCGTGCTGCTGGCTGCTTCAGGGGACGGAACGGCCTGAGCAGGGCGCTTGCCTGAACAGAGGTCAACGATCTGGCCGAGCAGCCCCCTTCCGCGAAAGTACTCCTTCAGGACAGGTCTCGGCGTTTGCCTCAAGAACGTGCGTCGCGAATACGGTCTCGCCATGACGTCAAGTCTCCCCGATCACAAGTCGTCCAGTCGCTCAGAGGCGGCGGGCGTCCCTTGGCAGATCGGCAATCAAGCCAGCCTCTAGTGTCGCCGAGCATTATACGCACCGGGGGGTGCGCCGGAAAGGGCAAGGTCTGGCGCCCAGCGCCTGGGACGGCATCTGCTGCCGATAGCCTCGCGGCACGAGAGATTGGCCGCCGGGCGTCGTCCGGATCAACGCGCTTCACTATCTTGCAGGAAACGCCGGATGAGTTTCGCCATTACCTCCGCGCGCCCGGGAGCAGCTTGACACTCCCAAACTGTCAGCACCTCCCATCCCTCGGCTCGCAGCCGGCGTCGGGCCGCTCGGTCTCGCTTGACGTTGGCGGCGAATTTCGCAAGCCAAAACGCTCGTCTGGTCTGCGGAACAGACCGGCCCTTTCTGCATCTGTGCCGATGCCAGAAGCACCCGTTGACGAAGATCACCTTTCGGTGCCTGGGGAAGGTTAGGTCGGGTGTTCCGGGCAGATCTCGCCGATGGAGGCGGAAGCGGAAGCCGAGCCGATGGGCAGTCTGGCGCACTAGCATCTCGACCGAGGAGTTCTTCGATCTCACCCGGGACATGCACCTGCGACGCTGTTCTGGAGTCAGCCTGTCTGTCATGACCGCCACAGAAGCCGGCGGCTCATCAGGCCGCTGTGTCCGATGCGGCTCCCTAGCCTACGATGCTACGTCAGCTGCAGCCGTTGGTCAAGACGTACAGGATCTCCCAGGTGAGATGGGCAAGCCGGGCCCCCGTTTGCCCGGATGAGTACGCGCCTTTCGAGCTTGCCCCCCGTAAGGCATGGCATCAGCGGAGCTGTGCTGGTACACTGCTGTGCGAGCGCGGCCTTGCCGTCGTTCCCCCAACCGACCGATCCTTCTGAAGGAGCTAGCAGATGCCCGAGTTTGCGGAAGGTTCTCAATCTTGGAGCGTGGCACAGCATGACACGATTCCGCAGGCGGATTTGTGGCTGAACCCTCTGGAGACGCACGTCTATCTGGCAGCGTTCCTCGCGTCGGATGGGGAGGCGTTCACCCCCCCCTACGCCAGCGTCCGAGAGAGGGTGGACGGCATTATCTCGGAGGTGCAGCAACGACAAAGGCAGGGCCAGAGGCCGCGCAGCGACATAACTGATAGCCGGCTCCGAACATGGAAGTCGACGCTCGAGAACTTCGGCTTCTTTCACGTTGACGACGCTGACGGCAGGCTCCACCTGTCCAGGCTCGGATACGTGCTGAAGGATCTGTATGAACAGCTCAACGGACGGATCGAAGGAGCTAACGACCATCTGGCCCAAGTGGGCGTGGAGGTGCTCAACCGGTACACGCTTCGGAATCCCATCGATTCGGGCACATATCCCGAGGACGCGGACCTAAGACCTTTCCGCTTCATCTGGAGGGCGATGCGCAGACTCGATGACAGGCTGCACTGGCGGGAGTTGAATCGCGTCATCATGAAAGTGAACTACAGGCGCGATGAGGATGCCGCGATAGAACACATCCGCACAGTGCGGGATCAAGTCCACGGCGTCTACGCGGGCAGGAATGCCAACCAACTCGGCGAACCCGCCGTCCAAGAAGGATCGGAGACCAAGCGACGGATCACGCCTTGGTTCACCCGGGCGGGCTTCGGCGGACTGCTCATAGCGGGAGTCGATGATGACCACGGCTATCGTCACTTGGTGGAAAGACACAAGCCGCTGATCGATAATGCTCTTGATCAGGACGTCACCGTCCCGCCGGAAGCGTGGACATCGCGACCGGCCTACCTGCGGTATCTGACAGACGTGCCCACGATAGTCGGCTCCCCGCCGTCTACCGACGATCAGGCTGAGATCGAGAGAGTCCTGAAAGCCGTGAGCCGTTACGGCGGGACGAAGATCGTCTGTCTGACCGGCCTTCCCGGAACAGGCAAGTCCCGACTGGCAAAGATGGTGGCGCGGAAGCTGGTTGAGGACGATCCCTACCGGTTCGAGGAGATTCAGTTCCACGAAAGCACCTCCTACGATGATTTCATTGAGGGTTTCGTGCCCAAGCCGGCTGGAACCGGATTCGAGCTTGTCCCCAAGGTGTTCCGTGTCATCAACCGGCGGGCCTCTCTGGACCCATCAGGCCGAATCTATGTTCTTCTGATCGAGGAATTCACCAGGGCCAACGTTCATGCGGTTCTGGGAGAACTGATTACCTATATCGAACACCGCGACCGCCCGTTCAAACTCACCACATCGCAGAGCGAGATGACCGTGGCGCCGAACCTTGTGGTCCTAGGGACGATGAATCCGAGAGACAAGTCGGCGCTAACGCTTGACCATGCGATTCTCAGGCGCATGCATCTTGTGGACTGCCCCTCTTCGGTGGACCGCCTGCGGTCCATGCTAGACGGAGAACTCGCTCCGGAGCTCATGGGTCAGCTGGCTTCGTGGTTCTCCAAGCACCTCGCGTCCCTCCCCTTCGGTCATGGCGTCTTCGACGGAGTGGCGACAGCCGAGGACCTGCGCATGGTCTGGCAAGGGACCATCCGGTACTTCCTCTCGGACATCACGGGCAACATCAAGCCCCAGTTCGCGGAGGCCGTTGAGGAGTACCCGTGGAAGTAGGGCCGCACATCCTCCGTCTGGTCGAATACGGGCCGCCTCGCCTTGTGCGAGAGGCGGACTGGGAGTCGCTTCAGATAGAGGAGGCCGTTCAGGTCCTCGAGTCTTGCCGCATCCTGACCCACAGTGTCGATTCGGGCGTACACATGCTGACCCCGTCCGGGTATGTGGGTACCTTCGTCCTCCCCGGACGGCGTATAAGCATTCGGCCGCGTTTCCCTCGCCTTTATGACGATCTGCGGAGATGGCTGGCATCGAATGCAAGAAGACTCGTTCGGTTGATGGCGGGCCTTCAGGAAGCGCCGGAACCCGAGGAAGTCGATCCGGCCGCCGCCTTCGTCAAGACTCTGGCCTCAGCAGTGGACGCGGGGCTGCCCGTTACCTATGAATCCGTACGGCTGCGGACCTCCTCGCCGAGAGGAAGACTGTTGCTTGCGGACACAGTCCTCGATTACCACGTCAAAGGGCTTCATCATCTGGCCGTGTGCAGCGTACCCGTCAAGACGACGCCGCGTCATCTGGTGTCGGTGATCAGGGCGGCGGCCGATCTCGCCCTGCGGTCGACCTCACTGGATCGCGACATGCTGGCGGCGCTGGACCTGCATATGAGCCTGTTCGATGCGGGGGACAGGCCCGATGTCGGAGAGTGGGACCGGCTTGCGGAGGCACTGCGGGAGCAATATGCGGACAACCGTGAACTGACCGTCCTTCTTGACGCGGCGATCGCCCTGTTCCGGGAGGAGGCCCTGCTTGACCCGTTCCACCGAAGGGCGATGGGCGGAACGGCTCATTTCCACAAGATGGAACGATTATGGGAACTCGCCCTGGTGACGGCCTTCACTCAGATCGGCCTGCCTCAGGGATTGCACCCCGCTTTCCATCCCTACGGCAAGAAGTCCTGCCGGCTGTTCTCTTCGGGAGGCCCGGACATTGATCCCGATGTCGTGCTGTTCGCAGACGACCGGCCCGCGGCAGTGGTGGACGCCAAGTATTCAATTGCGAACCGGGCGTCTTCGCGGGACGTCTATCAAATTACCTGCTACGTCGAAAGGCTGGGCGCGAGTTCCGGACTTCTCGTGTATCTGACTGAAGGCGATGCCTGGATTCGACGAATCGGCGAGACCCGATCCGAGGCCTCGATCTTTGAGGCCGGAATCCCGGTGACGAACGCGGTCGCGTCCCTCCGTGAAACGCTGATGGCATACTGCAGCCAAGTCCCAGACCTCAGAACAGCCCGAGTTGTTTGACGCGTTTGCCGACGCGGCCCTCCAGTGAGTCCCGCAGGGCACGCCCCAGATGCATGGCCAGCATGGCTGGAACGGCATTGCCGATCTGCCGCGCCACATCCTTCTTCCCTCCGTAGAAGCGGAAGGAATCCGGAAACGTCTGAAGCCTGGCGCCTTCTCGGCCGGTGATGACGCGATCTTCCGTCGGATGGGCGAAGCGGCCCCGCGTGAAGTTGTCGAACATGGCCGTGATGGTGGGAGCCGGCTGCGCCCAACTCATCCGGCCGTATACGTCAAGGTGACGGTGCCCGTTGTCGTTCCTGTGACAGGGAAGCTGAATTGCGACCGGTATGTCCTTGCGCCCGCCGCCCTCTGGCACGCATGAGATGCGGATCAAGTTGATCGCGGAGATACGGACCCGAGTGTGGTTCGCGTAGTCCGGGTGCTCGGTGAAGTCATCCGGGGGCTCTGGCAGGTCGCCGATGGCAGATCGAACGGTCGCCCACGTGTCGGAACCGTGGGTCTTCTCCGGAAACTCGAAGCCGGGCACTGAGTCACGAAGCCAGGCGACGATGAAGGCCCGCTGGCGATGCTGAGGTACGCCGTAGTCTGCGGCGTCGAGTATGGCGGATTCGTGATCGTAGCCCGCGTCGGACAGAAGACTATAGGCCTCGGCAGTGTACGTCTCGCCTCGTTTGCCCAGCAGTGCGGGCACGTTCTCCATCAGGATGAAGGTTGGTCGCAATCCGACAGCCACCGCGACGAACTTGGTTACCAATGAATTCCTGGCGTCGTGTCGCGCGCCGCGTCGCTGAAGGGAGAAGCCCTGGCACGGGGGGCCGCCGCACACCAGCGTGTACTCACCGGGTTCTCGTCCTGTGATCTCGCATATGCGCTCCGCAGGGAAATCATCCACATCGCCTTCGTACCCGTGTTCCGACAGATTGAGACGCAGCGTTCTGCAGGCGTGCCGGTTATTATCCAGCGCAAAAACTGTCTCAAACCCAGCCTGCTGCAGACCAAGGGACAGGCCGCCGGCGCCCGAGAAGAGATCAACGCTACGTAGTCCATGCTCGTCGGTCATGCCTTGCCCAGCAGTATGCCGATGTCTTCCTTGAATCCCCTTTCTCGCATGCGGCGTTTCAGTGATGCGATACTCGAGGAGAACGACTTCGTGATTGGTTCGGTGATGTCGCCAACAACATCCACAGGGGTGTCATGGTCTGCAGCCCATTCCCGAGCCAGGTGCACGGCTACGGCTCGCGCGAACGTCGGAGAGACCGCGTTGCCGATCTGTTTGAACTTGTCGTCAAAGGGTCCCTCAAAGTGATACTCCGGAGGAAAGCCCTGGAGCAGCGCGGCCTCCCTGACCGACAGGCCACGGTGCTGTTCCGGGTGCGCGTAGCGGCCTGCGGACGGAGTCCGACATCGCGTTGTTATCGAATTGGCGGGGAGATCCCAGCGCATCCGCCCGTAGACATCCCGGAAACCGTCGACCTTGAGGCACTCCGGACCGGCCCCCGCAGGCAAGTCTTTCTTCCCGCCTCCGTCTGGGGGGATCATCTTCAGCAGTTCGACCGTTTCGGGCCGGTGACGCGAAGTGATGTGCATCGGGTCCTCGGGGCAGACACCCCCGGCCTCAAGTGGCGGGAGATGGCCGATGGCTTGGCGGACGGTCACGAACCCGTCGGGGCGATGGGTCGGGGAAGGCATCCGGAAGTGTCGCCAGTCCCGAGACGCGACGACAAGAGCCCGGAATCGCTCTTGCGGTACTCCAAACTGCGCCAGGCTGTGTATCTTGACTCGGACGGCGTAGCCGGCCGTCGTCATGGTCTTCCGCCATTCCGCGAAGTACTCCCAGTGCTGCTCGCACAGGATTTCCGGCACGTTCTCCATCACCACTAGCTCCGGGCGCAACTTGACGAGGATCTTCGCGAAGGTCAGCAGAAGCTTGTTCCTCGAATCTGCCCTCGAGTATCGCTTCTGGTGCGAACTGAAGCCCTGGCACGGCGCGCAGCCTATGACCAGGAGAGGGTCGTCCCTAGTCACACCCCATTGGGACAACGCCCTGTCCAATGCACTCTTACGCAGTAGGGAGGTTACGTCCGCCTCGATCGGTTCACGCTCAAGCATCCTCGCGAACGTGGCGTTGGCGTGCCTGTCGACGTCGATCCCGCCCAGAACGTCAAAACGAACGTTGCGCGTTCGGGCCATCTTGAATCCGTACGACATCCCTCCGCAGCCGCTGAAAAAATCGACTACCTGTATGCGCTGCCGCCGTGATCGGCCTGGCTGCCTGGGCTTGCGGGTCATTCTTGGGACTCCTGCGGGCCTGTTGCCGCGTGGAGCGGCGTCTGCCCCGCCAAGTATCGGTCAACCGCTTGGCGGATGACCCATGCCGTGGACACCTGCATTTCGCTGGCGATGCGACGGACGGCCTCACGTTGCTCTGGCGTCAGCGTGACAGATATCCGCGTGCCCGATTCTCGGGAGCTATCTGTCTTGTTCCGTTTCTCCATGGCCTACCTCGCGAAGTGTTGCACCACTTTACACCAGCGTGGTGCGCTCCGCAAGCGAGAATACCCGAACAAAACGCGAAATTCCATTAAGCTGGGAATCGCACCATGGATCCCTCTCCCTCGCGCGCCAGCAGGACGACCATCGGCAGGATGTGGCCGATGCGACTGGCCGGGTGAAGGCGAAATCGCCTTCGATGGCCGGGCCCCAGAAGTGCAGGCAGCGCCACTGGATCACCTGCCGGCGGTCGGGGCTGAAGTAGCACCACGATAGATGGGGGTAGCCGCCCGCGGCGGAGGCCCAGCCAACTACGCCCCGCTCCCGATGGCCAGCGCCTCTTCGGCCACCTCAACAAGGCCGTCCAAGTCGTCGGCGACCATGGTGCTGGACTGCCAGATCACATCGTCCAGGTGGTCGGCGTTGGCGTCGCGGAACTCGGGCCAGCCGGGGAGGCAGCGGGCGCGAGGGGACAGCAGGCGGATGTGGGCGCGGGGCCACAGGTTGTACTCGTGCGGCGCACCGGCGCCGTCCTGGTCGGTCTGGCAGAAGCAGTTGGTCTTGTGGTACGCCAGGACGTAGCGGTCGGGCCAGTGGGCTTCGAGGTGGTCCACCAGCTCCACGCAGGCGGGATGCGCGAAGCGGAAGTAGAGCAGGAGCATCACCTTCGGATCGGCAGACAAGAGCTGGTCGGCGAGGTCGGGCCACGGCGGCGCGGGCATGGTCTTCTGACCGAGGTCGAAGTACAGCCAGGACCGGCAAGCCGCTCAAGCACGGCCTGCACGATCTGGCAAGACGTCAGGTCGCTCATGTCTGATCCCCTAGCAGCAGATCGACCGTCCCGCTGTGCGCACAGATGAACGGCGGCGGATCGCCCGAGGCGTCCAGCTGCCGATCGCCACAGTCGCCGGCGTCGTCGTTCAGGTTCGCGATGTTCTCGGCGGCAAACTCCCGAACGTCAATCGTGAAGTGCTGCGCGAAGAAGGCGATAAACCTGTTGTCCTCCCCGCCGAAGTCTTTCGACATCTCCAGGTGAAGCTCGGAGTAAAGCGGCATCCTGCCGACCCACACATACCACCCGTTGACCACGGTGGACCAGTGATTCCAAATGTCAAGTTCTCCATACGGCCCGCCTATCACCTGCGGCAGTAGCAGCTGCGCCCCCAACTCGGCCACCGCGTTCTTACCATGCGGCGATCCGCAGTCAACCAGGCCGTCTATGTTCAGCGTGAGAAACTTCGGAACCCACAGGCTCCCGGATTCGTCCAGGTCGTAGCCGTAGCCTTCGGGCTGGTGGCCGATGCCCCATTCGTCCATCAGCGTCGAATCCGTCGTCCAGGGCGGGCGGGTGACGATCTTGCTGCGGACGTGCCGGCCATCCCAATCGTCGAACGGGCCGTAGCCCAGGTCCGGCGGCACTCTGATCGAATCCCCGCTTACCTCGGAGTACCAGATATTCCCATCGGCAGGCATTGCCTAGCTCGGCGTGACGGGCGTTTCGTTGGTGAGCAGCAGGTCGCCCTCCACGCTCTCCCACGTCAGTAGATCGCCCGCCGCGACCCCTTCCTCGGAAATATCGAACAGCACCCACTCGCCGTCAGCATCGACGGTCAGCACGTCGCCCGGCTCGCCGGCCGACAGCACCGCCCCGGTCGGATTGCCGATCCGCACCACCCCCCACTTCGTACCCGTCCCGCCCTCCTTGTAGAGAATGTGGACGGCGCCGCTGTCGCCCGTCGTCAGCATCGTCGCGTCGCCGTCGTTCACGTCGGCAAACTCGTCGTCCTCATCGATCACGTTCAGCTGGACCGGCACCACGCCGCTGACCATGCCCAGGCCGATCTCGCCGCTGGCCAGCGGCTCCAGCAGCACCGCGAACAGCCCGGTGTGGGCGTCAACGTCGGGCGTCACGCCGTCGAAGCCGATCTGATTGAAAAAGGCGGCTTCCGGCGGGTCGAATATCGGCCCGTCCAGGCCGACCACGTGGAAGCGCTCCAGCGCGCCGCCGGTGGTGTTCTTGATCCAGACCACGCCGGCACGGTCCAGCGCCGGCCGCAGCTGCCGGCCCCGGTCCTGCTCTCTGTCCCTGTGCGCGCGGGCCGCATCGACAAAGGCGTTGAACGTGGACGCCGGGAAGGCCATGCGATCCCCCGGCCGGACTTTCTGCAAGCCGTCGGTCATGTTTTCAGATCATCGTAATCCGCCGGCGTATAGACCCGCTCGACATACACGGCCTGGGGCTGTCGCACCAGAACCTTCGCCGTGCCGTCGGCCACGGGCTTATAGCGGACCCACAGGTAATCCCACCCCAGCTTGTCGATGCCGGTTATGTCACCGACGGCCAGGCCGGTCTTGTTCGGGCTGGCGGCGAAGCGGCAGGTGATCTCCCACTGGTCCTCTGTCCGGCGTATGCCCCCGACCACGCCCAACAGCCGCACCTCGCCGGCCGCGAAGGTCAGCTGCTTGCCGTTGATCGTGACGGTGAACGGGGCGTCGTTGTACGTGTCGTTGCTTAGTTCGTAGAACCGCCGAATGTCCTGGGCGGCCATGTCCTCGTCGTCGATGTAGTACGTCACCTCAAACGCAAAGACGGACACGCCAATGTCCACGCCCTCGACGCGATCTTCGGTCACGCCGATCGCGCCCTTGAAATCCGGTGCCGTGCCGCTGGCGACGTACTTGTTGACCGTCGATAGGCTCTGCGTGATGTGCTGGGTGCCGCCGCCGGTGTCAAAGCGGAACGACCAATCGCCGCCGGTGGGCGCCTCGACGTACGCCGCCGTGCCGATCCACCGCCAGGCCACGTCGGTCGGCTCCACGCCGCATTGATCCCGCAGAAGCGTCTTGTGTGTCAGCGGCGCGGTGTCCTCCAGCTTGGTCAGCGCCGTCTGCTCGTCGGCCGTTCCTTCGATGATGTACTGCAACTCGCCGTCGGCAGTCCCGCCGCTGGAGAGCGCCCCGCTGCCGAGTTTCTCGACGCAGGTGGTCATGTAAACACCCCGCCTTTCTTCTGCTCTGCGTGTATCTTCTTCGTGTTCTTGGCGGTTTCCTCTGCCGCGTCGGCCGTACGATCGGCGGCGCTGACGTTGGCCACCAGGCCGAGCATCGCCGCAGCGTTGAACGTGCCGCGCACCTCGATCTTCTTCAGGTCGGCCGCGACGTTGCCGATACGGTCGAGAATGTCGTCTATCTTCGGCGGTCCCTTGGCCTTGCCCGGGCCGGCGTCGGCGGATTCCTTGTCCCGGCGTTTCCGGGCGGCCAGCGCGATCGCCTCTTCCCACTCCCGCCGGGCCTTGGCCACCGCGTCCTCGCTGGCCTTGATCTTCGCGTTGTACTCGTCGTCCAGCGCCCTCTCGCGCTTCTGCTGCTCTTCCACGATCGCGTCCAGCGTGGCATCGTGAATCTGCTTACTCTGCGCACGGTCGTCGGCCCGCTGCTTCTCCCGCGCGGCCAGCTTCGCCTGCTTCTCCTGCTCCAGCTTCTCCAGGCCGGCCTCGTACATTTGGTCGGCCGTCGCGTTGGCCGCGTCGGCGTCGAAGTCCTTCTTGAACACGCCCTTGATCTTGTTCCACGCCTTCGTCAGCTTGTTCCCGCACCATCGCCACGCCCTCACGACGGCGTTGGTGAACTTCGTCCAGGTCTTGCTCAGGAAGGCGGTCGTTTCGATCCACGCGACCTCCAGGCCGTGCCATATCGTCTGCGCGATAATCAACAGCCCCGAAAACGCCCGGTAGCCGATCTTGATGAAGAAGTTCTTAAAACCCGTCCACAGCTTGCTCAACCAGCCGATTCCCTTCTGCCAAACTACCTTCAGCGTCAGCCACAGGATCTTCGCGGCCAGGGCGATGTCGCCCGCCATGAGCGCGTCGGCAATGCCGCCAAACGCCTTCACGGCGAAGTCCTTCAGGGCCGTGAACTTCTCACTCAGCCAGCCCAGCGCCTTGCCGCCGGCGGTGGTGGACGTGACCAGGTACGCCCCCAGCGCGACCACGGCCGCGATCACCAGGCCGATCGGAGAAAGGATGAACCCCACCACGGCCGCGAACGCCGAAAAGGCCGTCGCCACCATGCCGATCACCATGCCCAGCGCCGAGAAGATTCCACTCAGCACCACGATCGCGGCGCCAATCGCCAGGACGATGCCACCGATCTTCGCGATCGAAATGACCAGCCCCTTGTTGTCCTTTATCCACTGGCCCGCCCGCTTCGCGGCCTTGACCAGCCAATCCGTCACCTTCGACAACGCCGGCGCCAGGCCAGAACCGATCGTGAACACCACCCGCGACAGCACGCGCTTCAGGCTGTCCATCGAATCCGTCAGGTACGCCGCCGCCGCGGCGTCCTCGGTTGACATGGTTAGGCCCAGGTCGCGGGCCTTCTCCCGCAGCGCGTCGATGCCCGCCGCTCCCTTCTCCATCATGGGCAGCAGCTGCGTACCGGCCCTCCCGAAGATCATCATGGACAGGGCGGCCTTCCGGCTGGGGTCTTTGATCCGGCTCAGGGATTCGGCGATCAGGGCAAACTGCTTGTCCGGCGCCAGCCCCTTGACATCCTTCACGGTCAGCCCCAGGTCGGTCAGGGCGTCCACGGCCGTCGAAAGACCCCGCTCCGCGTCCAGGATGTTCCGCGCCATCCTGCCAAGCCCCTTCTCCAGCCCCTCGATCGCCGTGCCGCTCTGGCTGGCGGCGTAGGTCAACTCGGAAAGCGCCTCGACCGATACCCCCGTCCGCTTGCTCATCTTGTCCAGGGCGTCGCCCTGAGCGGCGAATGACTTCGCGGCCAGGCCGAGGCCCGCCACTATCGCCCCGCCGAGAGCCATCATCTTCAGGCCCATCATGCGGACGCTGGCTCCGAACGCCTTCAGCCGGGCAGACGCCCGCTTGAGACCCTTCACCAGCTTGCCGTCCTTGGCGTACAGTTCCACGAACGCCTTGCCGGCACGGATGCCTGACGGGCTCGGCATAACTCACTCCTGGTCGGGCAGGCAGTACCAGCCTTCGGGCAGGTCCATCACGCCGGCGACCGGCTTGCCGTCTTCGCCTGCGACCCACACCTTGGCCTTACGAACGGTTTCCCGCAGCCGCACCGGCTCGCCGGCCGGAACGTAGATCGTGCGGGTGTGGGTACAACCCGCCACCAGGGCCAGCGACAGACACAGCGCGGCCGCGGTCGCTCCCCACCGGGATCGGACGCGATCGCGGAGCCGGCCCCGCAGCTTCGGGCGCCTGGCCCCGTCCTCGCTGCTGTCGGGCCGCTTGGTCAGCAGCATGGGCAGCAGCACCTCCATCACGGCCCGCAGCAGCACGGCCAGGATTGGCCAGAGAACGGACATCACCCGGCCCCGCCGGCCAGCCCGCCGGTCGCTTCCAGGTCGGCGTGCATGACGCGGATGCCGTCGTTGATGCTGGCCACTTCCTTGTCCGTGAGCCGGCGTTTCTCCATTTCCCGAATCACCTTCAGGGCGTAGATCATGGCCGCGTCGAATCGCGCCAGCGCCTTGTTCTCGGCGTCGTCGGGGATCGCCTTCTCCGCGTACTTGATCGCGGAGATGATCGCCCCCTCGTACTTCTGCCAGGCGGGTTTTGCCGCATACAATCGGTTCAGCAGCCACAGCACCACCGCCGCGAGAAGCGCGATGGCCAGCGGCGAGTTGACGGCGTTCCAGATGGTTTCAAGCATGGCGGCTCTCCTAGTCTTTGACGAAAACCTTCAAGTCCTCAATGCTGCCCTTGGGTATGGTTTCGCGCCGCCGCGGCCACGCATTGAAATCGTCCGGCCTGAACGGCGACGGCTTCTTTTTCGTGTCGCGGTTGGCGTTGGCGATCATGCACGCGATCAGGCTGGCCCAACTCCAGTCGGCCCGCTGCCGACCTTCGGCCATGGCTATCAGTTCCCGAAGCGTCAGGGGTCCGGGGTCGATGCCGGTGATTCCGGCGAACTCCCAGACGGCTCTCCAACACTCCCGACTATCTGCTCTAGCTGCCGGTCCAGGGCCGGGCCCTCCACCCGCACGTCCAGGGCGTCGTGGACCTTCTCCAGCATCGCCCCGAACTTCTCCATCACCTTGCCGAAGCGTTCCCTGTCCCGGCGGTTCGGGAAAAAATCTATGATCCCATCGATCAGGGCCGCCGTGGCCAACTCGATCGCGTCACCGCCCATTGCCTCACCGAACTGCTCACTGGCGATCCCGGCCGCGTCGGCCTGGGGCTTGCAGAGGACGTACAGCACGTCCACCAGCAGCACCGGGTCGGAGTACAGCCGCTCGATCAGGTCGCCCTCGACCACCTTCATCAGGTCCACGTCCAGCAGATCGCGGAGCCGCTTGACGGTCGCCACGTTCACGGCAACCGTCCAATCGCGGCCGGCGTTGTCCTTGAATGTCTTCACTAGGCCACCTCGCCCACGACGATCACCTCGTAGTCCTGGCCGTTCACGCTGTCCAGGTTCGTCAGCGTGATCGTGTCGCCCGTGTCAGCAACCACGGCGAAGCCATCGACCGTCGGGTTCACGACCAGCACCAGCCCGCCGGGCAGGCACTTCACCTCGTCGCCGCTGGCCTTCAGCCAGGTATCGAACGTGCCGCCAATCTCGAACCCGTCGCCGTCGGCGCTCATGTTCTTGACCATCAGCGCCTTGACCTTCGTGAACGTGATCGTGTCTCCGCCGGGATCGGTCAGCGTCCCGGCCAGGTCAATGTCCACGTCGCCGCTCGCCTCGATCGTGCCGGACGCGGTTCCGACCTGCTCGATCTTGTTCGCGCCTGTGCCGTTGGCCAGCAGCAATGTAAACGCCGCCGACGGGGTGGCCTGCACGTCGCCCAGGTCGAGCGCCTTACTCCAGTTCGCGACGACAGACGCCTTCACTCTCGCTGTAACAATCGTTCCTGCCATGTCGGCAATCTCCTTCTCACTTGCCTGCTAGGGAATCGTCACCCACCTGGGGGCTTCGCTGGAATAGCCGGGCTTGAGCGACACGGACACGGTGACGGCTTCCTCCAGCGGCTCGTTGCGGCTGAAGTTTATGACGTTCATGTCCGCGACCAGCCCCTGGCTGCCGCTGACGGCAACGCCGCCGTCCAGCGCCAGAATCCCGATCGTCGTGCCGTTGTTCCACGCCTCCTGCAACGCCGTGAAGCCGGCGTCCTCGGTATCCCAAATCATCTCGAACTCGATGGACCCGTCCTTGAGCGCCGCCGCCGTCGCCCGCCAGCCGGCATTTGCCCGCGTGGTCACGTCGGCCTCGCCCCGCTCCAGGGTCAGCGTCACGTCCTTGACGTTGGTCAACTCCGTCCAGTTCCCCGGCACAATCGGGTCTTCGTTGCCGTCGGTGCTGTAGTACAGCTTGCAGTCCAGGCCTAATTTCTGGGCCATGACAAGACCTCCCGTCCTATCTGATCGAGTCCCGCCACATCTGCGGGAGCTTCGGCTTTTCCTTTTCCATCGCCGGCCCCATGAACGGCCGGGCCTTGTACGTGGCTCTCACGCGGCGGCGTCTGCGGCGGCTACCCAGCCGTCGCCAGGTCGTGCCGCCATGCTCCAGCATCTCCAGGGCGTCCTGACTGTTCTTCGCGTTGAACGGCATCGGGCCGATCACCACCGAATCGCGGCGGGCGTCGTAGCCGAAGAGGATGCCACGTCTCAGGTGGCCGCTGTGCGAGTTCGGCGGCTTGCCCGGATCGGACACCCGCTTTCGCCGCCGTATGCTCGACCTGGCCGTCGTGCGAACGAACGCCCCGAAGCGGCTGAGAACCCGCCGGGTCGCCCGCCCGGCCGCCCGCATGACGGGCTTGCGATCGAAGAACATCTTTGTCGGAACCATGCCGATCATTTCATTGCACCCCCCCGGAACCCGTAGGCCCTGTCGATCGTAATTGGCGAATCCACAAACAACAGGTCGCCGGAGCTGTTGCCAAACGCGATGCTCGCCTCCCGCCGCATGACCCGGATGGGCGACGTGTTGAAGTCCACAGTCCCGCCCGCCTGGGCTATGAAGGCGACCGGGCTGAACACCTCGACCTCGCAGCCGGTGAGCGTCGCCGTGGCTCCGTTCGGTGGGACGATCGCGGAGCCGGCCCCGATGAACCGGAGCAGGCACTCGGTGAAATCCCCGCCCTGGATGGACGCCGCGGCCATGATCTCGACAAGAGCATTTCCGCCTAGTCCTAGGACCGCGTTGTTGAACGTGCCGCCCGTCACCGTCGCCCCCTGCAAGATAACCCGGCCGGCCAAGACGCCGCGATTGATGTAGCTCGTCGCCGGGACTTCGATCGGGCTGCCGATCAGCCCTCCCGCCAACCAGAGCGGCGCGCCGTCCGCGCCCTCTGTGTCCGGGTCGGGCAGGTTGACCGGCAAGAGGAAACGGCCGGTCGCCTCTATCACGCCGTTCGGTTCAATCCGAAACAGCGAAGGCGTCGCGCCTGGGTCAACGAGGAAGTCGCCGTTGACCAGCATCGTGTCGCAATAGGTCTGCCTGAACGATCCGGCGAACCCGGACTCGATCAAGAACCCGGCACAGGTGAGGGCAAACATGACGATCAGACCGTCAACCCCGTCCGTCAGGATACCAATATCTTCCGCGGCAAAGCCGCTTCCATCGGCCGCTCCACCTTCCGAGCCGGCCCAAATGTCGTCACCGAGGGCGTTCCAGGAGTGCGGCCCGCCGTCGATGCAGTATCGCAGGCTCATGCCAACACCCCCTCGGCCTGGTCGATGAGCCGATCGATCCGCTCCGGGCTGTAACGACAGGACTGCGCCACGAACGGCCGATCCATCCTCGCCAGCCAATCACGATAGACGTGCTGAAGGTGTCGCGGCCCGTACTTCAGCGTGGGCGAAACGAACAGCAGGTCAGCCCGCCGTGCCAACTCATCCTCGCACAGCACGAACGGCCAGGTGTCGTCGCCCTCCACGGCCAGGCGGCCTTGCGGCGGCGGATTGAAATGCCCCTGGAAGTTACGCCGGTGAAAGAGCCTCACGTACCTGCCCGCGTAGTTCTGCTCCAGCCGATCGAACAACTCGATCAGTTCGCCGTGACCGTTCGTTGCATACACCAGCAGCTTCACCTCGCCATCCAGCTTCATGATCGAATCAGCGGCCTCCCACAGCGACAGCAGGTAGGCATGGCCGTTGAACTTCTTGTTGAAATACGCCCAGGACAGATGCTCGAACTTCCCGCCGGCGGGCGCCGCCACGCTCTCGATCTTCGTCAGCGGCTCCGGTCCAAGCGCCAGCAGCCTGTCGTCGATGATCGCGAGGGTTTGCATTTCCGGGGTGACGATCTCGGCCAGGGGCTTGCCCGCCAGCCTTGCCTTGCCCCTTCGCTTCGCCTCGGCCCGCTTCATATCAGCCAGGGCGACCTGCCTCTCGTCCGCGATCGCCCGGCGCTGCTCTATGCCAGGATCGTCAAGCGCGTGGTTGCCCACCAGGAACGGCTTGCCCATAGAGTGCAGGACGCCCTCCAGGGAATCCGCGCGGCCGTTGCCGATGAACTCCAAGATGACCCAGCGATACTTTGCCATGTCAGCCTCGCGCGAATATCCGATAGACCACGCCCTCGCCGTTCACGCCCACCTTCACGTACAGCTTGGTCGCGTCGTCAATGGCGATCACGACACCCTCGTAATTGGCAGGCATGACGGGGATGTTCTGGTCGGTAATGTTGCCGATGAAGCATGGCTTGGTGTTTTGGGCCGCTCCGTTGGCGTCCACGCGAGCGCCAATCCAGACGAACCGGCAGGGGGTCGAACTGGCCACCAGCTTTCCCGGTGTGCCGGTGGCGGCAACGGTCTTAGTCCCCCCGGCAATCGTGGACGCGCTGCCGGCTAGGGTAGCGAGGTTCTTGTCGAAACTGGCCTGGCCGTCGGATTCGATCTCGACGTCAACCGAATTCATCCATCTTCGTTGTTTGGCCATTGGCTCCTGCTCCTTCAGGCCCGCTACTGCTCCACCGCCCGGTATGTCACTGTCAGCACGCTGGTGAACTGCCGCAGCTGGCCGAGGTGCTCGGGGCTGAAGATCGGCTCGTTGACGGTCTGCGCCCATGCGACGTCGTCGGCGTACGTCAGGCGGCGGCGGTTCAGGAACGCGGCGATCTCCTCGACAAAGACCATGAGGCCGTCGACGTCGCCGTCGTTGGCGATCTTCTGCTGGACGCCGACGTCCACGGAGTACTCGACCAGGTCAGCGGCGCGGCTGGCCAGTGAAACGCTCCTGGCCTTGGGCACGACCGTGACGTGGAGGTCCTTCATGTCCTTCAGGTCGTAGGTCGGCTGGTAGCCGCGAACCGACGTGAAGGGCTTGGTGAAGGCAGCCGCGTTCAGCTCGGCGACCACGGCGTCCGCAATGTCGGTGACCCGTGACATTACTGCTGTTCCTCGCTGTCGTTTCGCGTAGCATGGATGTTGTGACAGACACGGGGATTCACATTCGGGCAGAATGGAATTACCGGGCAGTTCTGATCGCGCTGTTTGCCGCCGTATTGCTGCAGTTCATCCTGCTTCCCTGCTTGTGCCACAGAGGGACGGTCAAGATGCAGACCGCAATTGCGGTCGATGCGATGGTGCTGATTCGCCTTCTGATAGCCCGTATCCGCAGAGAGCACGGTAGAGGCTGGGTCTTCTACGCGATCTTGCCGTTCCTGATCATTCCCGTGATCGAGTTGTCGGTTCATCTGTGGTCACCTCACTAGCCTGCAACCCAAGCAGCCCCCGCGGACACGGACGCCGTGATGCACGCCCCGAGGATCAACCAGATCAGCTTTGTTCGGCGCTGTGCGTCCAGTTCCAGCCGGTCCAGCCTGAGCTGAATGCCCGGTTTGCCGTTGCCGCGAATCGCCTCATCTAAGCGGTCAAGTTTGGCGTGGATGGCGGCGAACTCGCCTCTGCAAATTGAGTCGTATTGATCGTTCCGCTCGCACATCAGGCATCCTCTGTCGCCACCTGCTTCGTGTGAATCCGCAGCGTCTTGCGGCCCGGGTCGCTGTATCGCCAGGGCGGCTCATCGCCAGGCGCCATTACCTCGAAGACCGGCACCGCGGCGCCGACCGTTTCCTTGATACGGTCGCCGCGCTGGGGCTCGGCGACTTGCCCGCCCAGCACCAGGTCTGCGGTCCGGATCAGGAAGTCGCGGCTCTCGACCTTCTCAATGCCGAACTCCCGCTCGATCTCGAAGGTCGTCTGCCCGACCGTCGCATTCAGCTCCACCGACTCGCCGCCGCGGCAGTACGTTACCGTGTGCGACAGGTGCTCATGCCGCTGGCCTTCCAGCCAGTCCGAGCCGGTCTGGAGCAGATCGGTCACGGATCAGACCGTGCTCAGGCCCACGCCGTCGTTGCAGACCACCCGCCAGGCCAGCGCCCCGCCGACCTCGATGGCCGCCAGCAGGATGTGCTCGCCGGCGTTGTCGAAGGTCAGCGTGTTGTTGCCCGTGACGTTCACGGCCGAGGCAACCGTCACCACGCAGTCGCCGCCATCGGTCTTGAGTCCCAGGCTGATCTGCTGGCCGGCGAAGGTCGGCACGGCCAGGGTCCGGGTCTCGGCTCCGCCGGTGACCAACGGGCAGGTGCCGCTGCGGGTGACCGCGACGGCGTTGCCGTCACCGGGATCGGCGATGGAGTTGGCCAGGCCGGCATTGAGGGTGTCGGTCTCGCGCAGCTCGAATCGCACCGTCGCGTCGCCGGAGGCCGCGGCCTTGACCGCCCGGCCCGCGTACACGTTGCCGGCCGCGGTCGTGGTGAACGCGCCGCTGCCGGCCACGCCGCCGACGGGGTCGCCGGTGCTGTCCCAGTAGATGGCATCGCCCAGGTTGACGGCGCCGGTGACCTTGGCGCCGTCGAAGACCCCGCGGCTTGCCACTGCCCCGAGGGCACTGGCGGCGATGGGGGTCTTGGCGATGGCGATGGTGTTGCTGCCGATGGCGATCACGTCCCCGGCGGCCACCGCCGAGCCGGGCGTGTAGTCGATCGCGTTGCCGTCATGTACGAAGGTTGCCTGTGCCATGGTTCAATTCTCCTGATGTCCTTGGGTTACCGCGATCAGCTTTCGCCCTTGCTCTTGATGCCGCCTTTGGGGTCCTGAAGAGCACAGCCGAAGTCGTGGTAGCCCCGCATCTGGACGCCCAGGACGTTGAAGTCCGCCTCGGCCGTCTCGATGGTCGGGCTCTCCTGGCCGTTGAGGAACGCCACCTCGATCACCGGCAGGTCGTTGGGGTCGGCCAGCAGGTACCAGGCCTTGGCCGAGTTGCCGGTGTAGTTGCTGTTGGCCAGGTACCGGCTGACCTCGGTGCGGAACTTGCCCTGGTGGGGGTTGGCCACGGGGTACTTGGTGCTGGCGGTGGTGTCGCGGATCTCCAGGCTCTTGTAGAGCATGGTGCCGATCGCGCTTAGGGCCGTCGGCACGAGGATGACCGCCGGCATGATGCCGATGGGCTTGCCGTCGGAGTCGGTCTGCTCGAGGAAGGCGACCTCGGCCTTGGTCAGCCCGTCGATGCTCAGGGCCGTGTCGGTGCCGGTGAGGTAGTTCTTGTTGGCGGTCTTGAAGAAGCCGCTGTTGTCCATGAAGACCGTCCAGAACACGTCGTTGATCTTCAGGCCGCTGCCACGCCCCAGCTTCCGCGGGACCGTGGTGATGGCGCCCAGGTCGTCGTTGATGATGTCCCGGCGGTCGATGGAAAGCAGCAGCCCGTACGTGTCGGCCTTGTTGGTGTAGCTCTCCTCTCCCAGCGTCCCGTGCTTCAGCTCGCCGCCCGGGGCCACCTGCTGGTACTGGTCGGCGCCGATCAGCCGGTAGGACGTGACGGTCTTGAAGTCCGACACGTTGCGGACGGCGCAGATGTTCCGCCACACCCGCTCGACGCTGAAGAAGCCTTCCAGCAGGAACTTGTTGGCGACGTTGGAGAGGATCCCGCCGATGTCCACCGTCGAGAACGCCGCCTGAACCTCGCGGCCGAAGGCATATCCCAGCACCTCGCGGCTGTTGCGGAAGTTCCGGCCGGTGTAGCCGTTGGCCCAGGCCGCCTCCAGCAGCAGCTCCTGGAGGCCGATGCCGCCGCGGTACCGCTTGTCGGCCGCGTCCACGGCCTGCTCGCCATAGGCGCCGACGATGTCGTCGCCCTTGATGCCGCCGGTGAGCATGCACGCCGCCTCCAGGACCGTTCCGCTCATGGTGTTGTCGGGCACGTGAGCGGCCGGAGCCTTGGGCCGATCGGCCCGCAGCACCTCCAGCTCGCAGCGCGTCACGTCCCAGCCTTCGGCAATCGCCTTGGCGGCGATGTCTGCGTGCCCGTCGCCGCATACCTCTCGCATGGCCGCGATCCGCTCCTGCTCGGCGGCGGCCTCGGCCCGCATGTCGGCCACGGGATCGGCTTCGAGGGGGCTGTCGGCGTCGGGGGATCCGGCGCTGACGACGGTGGTCGCCTGTGCCTCGACCTCCCTCTCCGCGTGTTCGGGCTTCCCGGCAGCACCGGTGTCCTGCCCCGCCTTCTCCTCGGCGGGT
>SDBT01004203.1_pt1 | contig 24536 bp, 34 predicted proteins | sample 2277101 | NCBI WGS metagenome assembly SDBT01 (sample SAMN10404973, study PRJNA504765) | marine sediment metagenome | isolation source: marine sediment core GS10_PC15, 103 cmbsf | place: Arctic Ocean: Southern Knipovich Ridge | collected 2010 | reverse complement strand
ACGATGCTCGTGGGACAGTACGCTTAGTATCTGCGCCGTTGTCTGACGTAGATCGTCAATACCAGAAGGATGTGTATGACAAGATTCTGACGAATCAGGCAGGATTCCTTGGCGAGTATCAGAACATTGATACTGACGCGCTGAAGGATGGACTCAAAATTCCGAAGTCTGCTGAAGTGGCGGGCGTTGATGATCGAAGCGATGACGATGGCCCTGATTCTGATACGATTGCGTCGTTAGGTGAATACTTGAGAAATGGTAGCTGAACAGCACAGAACTGCTGAACGTATGAACGCCGATCTGCTGTACTATCAGCAGCGAGGCGCCGACGCGGCTGCGCTGTTAATGGTGCGTGCGTACCGTGCGGTAGTCAGTGCGTACACGAAAGGTCGTGACGTCTCGTTTCCGTTCCGTGCTCAGTTTATGTTGATGCACAAGCCACTTGTCGATTCGATGATTATTGCCTACTTGCTCGGCGCTGATCGTATATACAAGTTGATCGCTCCAACAACCGAGCTAAGCTTATTCAACGTGTTCAATTCATCGAAGGCGTTTCTTGCTAAACGCATGGCAATGCCTACTGCTGATCTTCAGCAGCTTGCGAAGACGTTCGATACGCCTGCGTTGCTCGTTCTTCAGAAAGCGACGGCGCGCAACGAAGCAGCGTTACAGTCATTTGTGAGAAACATTCACGAGCGTAATCTACATGTGCGTGAAGGTAAGAAGGTACTTGCGGGCGGGTTCCAGATTCTTGGTATCAGTCCACCCGGCATCAGTGACAAGCAGAAACACTTTCAACTTGAGACGATATACCGAACACAGACGCAAATGGCGTACGGCGCCGGGCAATGGGAAGTAGAACAAGATCCGGATATTGACGAACTGATCTGGGGATTTGAGTACGTCACTACGGATGATGATCGTGTGCGTCCTACTCATGCCGGTCTCGATGGTGTGAAGCTGCCGAAGGGTGATCTTTTCTGGCAGCACAACACGCCACCGAATGGTTGGAACTGCCGCTGTCAGCGCATACCGCTGTTTGAGTCACCGGAAGACGGGCCGATTCCACCACCAGAAGAGTTTGAAGGCGTTAAGCCGGGCGCTGATAAGGGCTTCCGTGCCCCGCCGTCACAGGTGTTTGGCCTGCGTTTTCCGAGTCCACCATTGCCGCCGAAACCGCCGGGTATTCCGCCACCAGTAATACCGAAACCGTCGTTACCGCGACTGAAGACGCCTGCGAAGAAAGCATCGCGTAAGCGTCCAATTAAGGAGGTCCGAGCTGAGCGTATTGAAGAACTGAGAGCGGAACTTCGTCAGGCTGTTAATGGCGGCGTTCTTCCTTTGGCGATTGAATTTAATGCGTCAATGCCTGCCAAAAAAGCTATTGAAGCGCTGGAAGTATACGTTGCAACTATTAAGCGTCTTCGTAAGACTTATCCCGGCGTTGATAGTATTGCAAGGGGCGCGCCGCAGTGGTTACAAAGACTTGAAACAGTCAATAGTGAATCATTCGCTACAGGTAAAGGACGCGCCTTCGGCGCCTGGGTAGACTTTCAAAACAAAATGAAGATGGCTGTGAAAAACCGTCGTCCAGAGCACAATACCTATGCTCGACTTCGTGGAAATAGGAGTACATCTGGGACTTCGTATCGCGATACGTTTTCACATGAGTTAGGTCACTCGCTTCAAAAACAATTACAAGTGCGCGCCGCGACACGTTTAGGCGTTGAAACTCGCGAACTGTCTAGGGAGTGGGAAGAACTATTTGACGGGTATCGTGGACGATCAAAGAGGTATGCAGCTTACTCACGCTACCGGCATGACTTCATTACGGCTAATGTTACTGAGTATGCAGGGTACGCTGAATATGAGATGTTCGCAGAAAGCTTCGGTGCTTATACGCATCCAAGTTATGGGGTAGCGGGGAGTGTTCGCCTACCGAAGAAGATTGAGGTTTACTTTGAGAAGTTACTTAACGCAAAGAATCCGAACCTTTTAATGAAGGCTACAGCTGAAGAAGTGACGGATGAAGTAGCGGATAAGCTGCATTCGGAGTATTTTGCTGCAAGAAAGAAATTACATGAGGCTCGTCAAGCGGAATATCTTGCTGAAGTAAAACGGCGTAGTGCAGCAGCGGCAGAGAGGATCAGGGATGCTTCTGGAAACTAATTGCAGCATGCGGGGATGTGTGTTTTTCGATGGCGTGAAGTTTGAGCCGGGCGAAGATGGCGGTAACGCTGCTAATAACGCTATTCCTGCGTGTCTTGCATTCCCTGATGGTATACCGAACGCAATCGCGTACGGCCGTAACGATCACACGAAGCCGTACAAAGGCGACGGTGGAACACAATACAAGAGAGAACCAAAATGACTGACATATTGCTGAGTGGGGCTACTGGTGTTAACTGGGTGTCGCTTGCGGCGGCTACGACGTTCAAAGACATTCCACGCCAGAAGTTTCGCAAGGAAGTCGTCAAAATCGGTAAGTATGTAAAGGACGCTGAGGGTAAAGAGTTTGAAATAGGTATTGACGCGCTGGAAAACTGGGTAGCACAGTTTCAACGTATGCGCAAAGGCGGTGAGATGGTTCGGATTTGTTCCACGCACGCAGGAGCTTCTGATCCTGATTTGCAGCGAGGCGTTGTTGAGGACTTGTTCATTGACGGCGATTCGTTAGTGATGACGTGTGAGCTGATTGGAAAAGATGGAATTGAGGCAGCGGCGAGAAACGACGTTAGTATTTATTCGTCTCCAGAATTTGTTGGCGGTAACGGTAGTCGGTATATCAGGCCGATTACGCATATCGCGTTATGTCCCGATCCGGTTGTTACTGGTTTGGGTGAGTTTGTTCCTTTGGCGGCATCGTTGAACGCCAATAACAAAGCGAAGGGAGTTAGTATGAACTGGACTAAGGTGCAAAAGGCGTTCGATGTCAAGGAAGAACTGACAGACGCGAACGCTGAAGAAGTACTGTTGTCATTTGCTAAGTCAGCTGGTGAGACTACGAAGAGGTTGACTGACGCGCAGGCGTTGCTTGACAAGGCAAAGAATCTGTCTGAAGAAACGAAGAAGAAAGATAAAGGGGATACTAAGCTGTCACGCGAGGTTGATCCAGTGACTGTCAAGCTGTTGGCCGACAATCGAAAGCTGAAGCTAGACGCATTGGTGTTGGGTGCAAAGATTACGCCGGCGGTGCGTGATGACTTGAAAGCTGTGTGGACAGATAAAGAAGCTATCGCTGCTGAACTATCTCGCAGCAGCGACGATGATGTATTTGACAGAGTTATTGCTGCAATCGCAAAGAACGATCCGATCAAGCTGAAGGAGCAGAGCGGTCCGCAGGCTAATGTAGAGCTGGCTCGCAGTATGGATAGTGATAAGCCAAATCCGCTTGTTGCAGCGTGCGAAGCGCGAGCGAAAGCAGCGGAGAAGTCCGGCGGTTAGATTACTGAGTAATCGACCGGATCGGTGAAACATCCGACAACAAAACGGTCGTTAGTTCGTTTTTGTTAGGAACCTTGACGAAAGGAAAGCTGATGACAGCTAAAGTAGAAGGAACAAAAATTGCTGACATCGTCAAGTCTGAAAGAGACTTGCGAGGTTCGCGAGAAGATTTACTAATCGACGCCAGCCAAACGATAGTGCTCGGTGCCGTTTGTCGTGACGGTGCGGCCGGGCGCAAAGCGCTGCTAGGTGCCGAAGCAAATGAGGTGCAGACTGTAAGCATTACAGGCACGCTAACAGCTGGTTTTTATACGCTTACGTTCATCGATGAGGACGGTGAAGCACAGACTGCACCTGTGGCATACGATGCTTCTGACAACGCAGCGGTTCAGACGGCGGTTGATACCGCAATGCCTGCGGGCGAAGTTGTGGTCGGCGGGACGGTGCGAACAGCACAGACGTTTACGTTTAGCGGCGCGAGCGTTCAAGGTAAGACACATCCGTTGATTGATGTCGACTATGGTGGTGTGACAGGCGCCGAAGATGCTGATGTAGTTCGTACTACAACGGGCGGCTGGGGCGCTGGCGCTGGTGCTGACGAAGTGCAGACCGCTACTGTAACGGGTACTCCGGCCTCTGGAACGTATACGCTTACGTTCATCGATGAAAGCGGTGACACGAAAACGACACCTACGATTGCGTGGGATGTTGCGAACACTGCGGCTGTCCAGGCGGTTCTCGACACACTGCTAGGATCTGATCAGGTTATAGCCGGCGGTACGGTGATCACGGCCCAGACGTTTACTTTCTCCGGCAGTAATTATGAGAAACGAAACGTCCCGATGATGACTATGGACGTATCACTCTTGCTGACATCGGCGCCTGCCGTGGTGACGGTGGCTGTTGTTGAAAATACAAAGGGCGGTCGTGGCGGTGAACCGGAAGCGAACTGTATCGCGCTAGAAGCGCAGGTGGTTGGCGCGGTCTATACGACTAAGGGCGTGTTCTTGGTGCGGGATGCGATCGTCGATGTCGACAAGCTGGACTTTGGTGCTGGAAACAAGATCGACGCTATCGCGCAGCTGAAAAAGGTCGGCATCGTTAGCCGCAAAGAAGCGCCGGTTACTCCAACGGTTCAGCCGTAGGCTGAAGGTGTATGTAGGTTTTTAATCAGCTAAGGTGTTCTGGCTGACCGAATGAAAGGGTAGTACGATGGCAATGGTTGATCCGTATTCAGCGGACGCGTTTACGCTAACGTCTATGGTGGAAGCGGTAAATAAGCTTCCCCATAAGCCTACGCGAATTGCGCAAATGGGCTTGTTCCAACCGAAACCGATCGCGACACGAATCGCGGTCATTGAAGAGAAAGCAGGTGTTCTCGAGCTTGTTCCAACTACAGCGTACGGCGCGCCTGCTGCGCTTGGAAAGGAGGCGAAGCGTACCGTACGAAACTTCAGCGTTCCGCACTTGGCTCTTGAAGATACGATTCTCCCTGAATCGTTGATGGGTGTTCGTAAGTTCGGCTCAGAAGACGAGCTTCAGGGGATGTCTGACGTTGTAGCTGAGCGCATGCAGCAAATGAAAGACAACATCGATGTTACAATCGAGCATATGCTGGCAGGTGCGCTGGCAGGCGTTGTTACTGACGCTGATGGTAAGACGCAACTGTACAGCCTATTCACTGAGTTCGGTGTGTCGCAGACATCGGTCGACTTTGTTTTCGGCACGTCTACGACACCGATGCAGGACAAGTGTTTGACCATCGCACGAGCAATCGATGTAGCACTTGGCGCAGGAGTCTACGAGCATATCCACTGTCTCGCGGGCTCGACGTTCTTCAGTAACTTCGTCAAGCATGATGAGATACAGACAGCCTACGCGCGTTGGCGTGATGGTGAATTTTTGCGTAGCGATCCTCGCGCTGGTTTCAAGTTCGGTGAGATCACGTTTGAAGAGTACCGCGGCACAGTCAGCAGCGTTCCCTTTATCGCCGCAGCTGAAGCACGGTTCTTCCCTGTCGGCGTTCAAAGACTGTTCCAGACAGCCTTCGCTCCAGCGGACTTCAACGAAACTGCGAATACGCTGGGGCTTCCAATATACGCCAAGCAGGCGCCTGTGGAAATGAATCGCGGGATGAAGCTGCACGTGCAGTCAAATCCGATGCCGTTCTGTACGATCCCCGGTGTTCTGGTTCGCGGGTATTCGTCGACGTAGACAGAGGTTGATCATGCTTAGCGAGATTACTTCATTCTCTAGTATGGTGACGGCTGTTGTAGCAGTAGTTGTGTGCTTACTTTCGATGTGCGGGATTGTATATACTGCCGGACGACTACGCGGGCAGTTAGACAGTCACGCACGTCACCTTGATGTCGTTGAAGGGAAAACATCACAACTAACGAAAGATATATACGAGCGTCTGGGTAGTATGGACAAAGCCTTGACTCGTGTGATAGAGCGGCTTCGCGCCTGTCAGATGGCACATGATGTTGGGTGTGCAGCAGCAACAGGACGCTCGCCAGACGATCAAGCAGGCGGTAACTGATGAAGGGACTATCATAATGTCTTATTGCGCGCGATCCGACATTGAAGCACGTTTCGGTGTAGCCGAAGTGCAGAAGTGGGCTGATCTGGACAATAACGATGTTGCTGCCTCAGTTACCGCCAGAATAACGGCGGCTATTGCCTTTGCAGAAAACGAAATCAACGACCGCTTGCGCCGCGGTCCGCATGTGATTCCGTTTGAAGAGCCGCCGCCTTCAAAGATTGTTTCTGTCTGTGCGTCGCTCGCCGGTATTTGGATGTATGAATCGCGGGGAGTCGTTGATTACAATCCAGAAACCGGCGCAGCGATGCACAGGCATCATTGGACAAAAAGAGATGCACACAGGGCACTGCGCGAAATCAGAGCTGGAATCATCGTGCTTGACTTAACGGATGGCCCAGCGACAGCTCCGGAGTTTGTTGCACATGCAGAAGAAGATGACAGCTAGTGACGCAGCAGCGTCACTCTCTAAGTGTGATAAAGTTGCGGCCGTTGACGGTATTCAACAACTGATAATGGTCCTTGCCAACGATACAATGCGACAGCAGGCACGAGATATTATTAACGTGCTGAGCGTACCCGAAGCTACGAATTATGTTCGCGGAACTGATCCAGTAGCAGAGCTTGCGGGCATTGAAACATGCCTCGCGTTCTTGCGACAAGGCTGGCCTAACGTAGGTGATGCAGGGGGTCTAACTGCTCCGTTGAAAGAACGGATAAGCCGGCAGCCGCTCGCTTCTGTTGAAGAGTCTGCGCCCGTACCTTCATCACCCGAAAAATCGGCGCCGATTCCTGATGATCCTGCGAAGAAGGGTCGTAAGAAGTAATGACGGTTAAGGTGGACTTACGCCCGTTAATTGCCTTGAAGAATATGTTTGCGCTGGCGTCACCGCGACGGCGTAAGATATTCAAACAATGGGCGTTTGTTTACCGGACGTTTGTACGAAGACGCTTCGATACATACTCACGTAGTATGGGTAACTGGCCGTCTTTGTCGCCGAAGACAATAGCTCGTAGGAGAACAGGTCCGCGAGCTAGAAGAATCGGCAGGCGTACTACAATGCTTCGCGATACTGGTACTCTGTACGCTGCTCTTTCCCCGCGGTTCAAAGGCTCACCCGGTGCATTAGAGCAGATGGTATCTGATGGTGTGCTTGTCGGCTTTGGAGGTGAGGCGCGGCACCCTACAGGAAGAGCGACCATCGCAGACATTGCTACGTTTCATGACGAAGGAAAAGGGCATCTTCCACAGCGACAGATTATAGTAGATCCTGATACTAAGGCACTTGATCGTATGCGAGGTATCGTAATTCGCGAAGCAAAGAGGGTGACATCGTGAATGACCCGTTGACAATGTGTTATAATGCTTTGTGGGATATGCTCGAACGATGGAGCGGATTTACTGATCGCGTACGAATAGGTAGCCGCGTAAAGTATCAGACAGACGGTAATCCTGAAAAAGCTGAAGTCAGTAATACCGATCTTCCTGAAGTCCGAATAATCCCAGACGGAATGCTTCCGGCGACGCAGATTTCATCATCGTCAACACGGATTGTGCAGCGGTTCACGGTTCAGGTGTCGACCGGCAGTAAACGTGTTACCGGACAACTCGGCAAAGATCCATCACTGTTCCCGCTCGAATGGGAGATCTTTCGTGCAATGTCCCGGTGGTGGGAAGTAATAAGCCTGTTAGAATGGCATGGAACGACTTTTGCAAAGTTTCTTGATTTGACAGATACGCAGCATGGCTCAGCCGAACGTGATTTGAATCGCGGTATTGACGGCTGGGCGTCTGCGTGGTCTGTTGAAATCGTATTAGTGTTTCCGCTTGTGGATGTACAGAACGCGGATCTTGACTAAGGAGTGTAACTAATGGCAAACGCACATGAGCTGTTGACAGGGAAGCAGAGCCGCGTTCACATCGGTAGTATTGTTGCCAACGCAGGCGAGTGGAACATCGTCCCTGAAACCGACATTCACGAAAAGCGAACTAGCGCGACTGCTTGCGGACCGGTTCGCGTTGCAGGTGTCGAGAAATGGTCTGGTTCGTACATGGCGCACGGTGCCCTTCCTGCAATACTGCCGGGAGACGCGTTCACGTTCACTGGCATAGTCTCTGGCACTGATGTCGCAGACGTAGCAAGGGTTGCGACAGGTGCTGCTCGATGCCACGAAGCGGTCATCACGATCAACTACGAAACAGGTGAGCCGCTTGCGCATACTGTTTCTTTCCAGAGTAACGGCGCATTGACTTACCCTGTCTTTGACACCCCTGGAACTGCATTTGACTATGACACAGCTCTTGGAGCAGCAAACTTCTTAATTCCGAACGCTGTGGCAATGCCAGTAAAGAGTGACGATCTTTCCAGTACACTGACGTTTGGCGATACTTTTCCTGATGTCAGGACTGTTACGATCACGTTATCAACGGCGAATCCAGAGCGTGTCACGTCATCGACTAGTGGAGTCGCGAAGCACGATGCCGGTAACATTGATGTCAAAGTATCAATGAACGTCTTTGAGGCTGATCCTACCTTATTCTTGCTTATCGGTGATACACGTGCTTATCGGTTCTATACTAGTGCAACAGAGTACTGGGAAATTGATTTTCTGACTGTCGAAGGCATGTCAGACTTCACCATCGACCCAGCAAGTCCGGACCTGATCGGCGTAACATACGAACTTGGTTACTCTGCGGTAGCGAACCTTAACAGCAACGACACCGCTGGAAATGTGATCAAGCCAGGCGGCGGTAACTGGTTTACTGGACAGGTAGACACACCATGACATCTACTGAAGACGCCACAGCAGCGCCTGTTGAAGTTGACTTCGGCAAAGGTAAGGTGTACCGAATGTCGCCGATGCGTGAGCTTGATCAAGCCGAGATGTTGCGATGGGTGCGAAGACAGTTTGTCAGGACCGCCTCTGATGCGTTAGAGGATTCACCACCAGAGGAGCGGGCGGCTGTACTGACAAATATTACGATGAAGGCCACGCTAATCACGCATGAGAGTCCTGAGTATTTACAGATGGCCGTATCGCTTGATGGTCTTGCGAAGCTGCTCGAGCTGTCGTTCCGTCAACACCATCCTGAAGTAACAGCTGCTTCGATACTTAAAGAGCTTATGAGTAGTTCTGTCGTCGCTGAGAATGTTGCACGCGAATTTAAGCTGTTGAACATAGGCGATGACGATGTAGTGAAAAAAAAACGGCCGACGATCAAGAAAAAGAAGGTACGGAAGAAGCGGCCGAAGCCGCAGAAGCGGTAGACCGCGCGCCGATTTATCGTTGGTTTGCTAAGAATTATGGATGGGATGCGAACCAAGTTCGGCTGATGACTTTGGCGCAACAGATGATGTATCTGTCAGGTGACGATGATGGTAAGCAGTCCTTTGAAACATTAGAGGAAGCAGTGGCATGGCGAAAAGCTCACACGCATCAATCCACCTGAGGATAATCAAGCGGCAGTTCGATACTGCGATGTCGCACACGATGATCGCGCTTGAGCGTATGAAGGACGGCATGCAGGCTGTCTCACGTGCTGCCCGACGAATGCTTCTTATTGGTGGTGGCGCGTTTGCTTTTCTCATCAAGAAGGCGTCTGACTTTCAAGAAACGGCTTCGATGTTTGAGGCTGTCTTTAAGGAGCAGACTAAGGCCGCGGAAGAGTGGGCAGGGAGTACCGCTAAGGCACTGAACCGATCAAAAATTGCTATTCAGGGATGGATGGCAAGCCTTCAGGATACGTTTGTTCCGCTCGGCTTCGCACGGGATGAAGCACTCGAGCTATCAAAGCAGTTGACACAACTGGGTATCGACCTTGCGTCTTTCAAGAATGTCGCTGAACCGGAGACACTTGACCTATTGACTTCGGCAATTGTCGGTAATCACGAAGCTGTTCGCCGTTTTGGAATTATCTTAACTGAAGCGACCGTCAAACAAGAGATGGCGAATATGGGGTACAAAAAGGGTGGGGAAATGAGTGAAGCGCTCGGCAAGGTGATGGCCCGCGTTAACATCATCATGGCGAGTTCAGCGGACGCGCAGGGTGATGCGGCTAGAACTGCCGGATCGTTTGCTAATCAGCTGCGAGGAACGCTCGCTGCTGCGAACGATCTTATCATAGCGCTTGGTACAGCTTTTCTTCCTGTTATGACTGATGTAGTCGCTAAACTCACTAAAGCGATTCTTCCGATGACTGATTGGGTCGCACAGAATCAAACAGCTGTCGTGGCTATTACAAAACATATCGGTAAAATAGTTCTTGTGACAGCGGTAATTATACCGTTAATTACTACTGTTGCAAAGCTTGCATTTGTGTTGAAGATGGCTGCAGCGGCTGCTTGGACGTTGAATACAGCAGGCGCAATTTTAGCATTCAATCCAATTTCTGTTGCAGCTGCTGCTGCTGTGATTACTATTGGTGCTCTTATCGTTACGTATCAACAATTACAAAAGGAAATGAAAGAGCTTAGTGAACTAGAAGCAGAGGGCGATCGATGGGAGAAACTCGCGAACAGCGCTCTTGAGTATGCGTTAGCGCGGAAGAAGCTTCGCGAAGAGAAAGAAAAAGACGCACAGGTAGAAGAGGAAGAAGCAGTGCGTACAGAGAAGCGTCAGAAGCAGATTGATAAACTGATTCAGAAGCTTACTGAGCAGGGCGATACGTTCAGTATGAGCAGGCGTGAAATCGAGCTGTACCGCTTGGGCATTACCGACTTGACTGACGAAGAGCTTAACTTGATCATGGGGCTTCAGGATGAGATACGCCTGAAAGAAACAGCTAAAGAGAAAACCAAGGCGTTGAACGAAGAGCTAAAGAAGATTACTGATAGTCAAGCTGCTTATCGTACGTCGCTACTTGCTTTGAGCAGTGATCTTGCTGTCGCTGAAGGACGGACGACGAGTCACGAAGTAGCTGTATCACGCCTCGCAGAGCAGTATAAGGTAACAACTGAGGAAGCAGAGCGATATGTCACCATGCAGGAAAGGATCGCAGAGTCAGTTAGTCAAACAAGTTTTAGCAAAGCTGTAGTTGCCTTGACTCGTAATCTCGGGGTTGCCGAAGGATGGCTGTCAAAACATGAAGTAGCTGTATCACGCATTGCAGAGCAGTACGGCGTAACGCTAGATCAAGCTGAAAAGCATGTAGAAATGCAAGAAGATTTGGCGGATGCGGTAAAGAGGGAACGTAAAGAACGTGAACAAATCATGGGTATTCAAAACAGCGTTATGGCTGTTTGGACTCGGATTCAGAATGCAGCACTAGGGGTGAGGCAGAGTACTGTTGCGGGTTCTGCTGGAGCGCCGTCGCGAACAACTCCATCGGTAACCCCGGCGAACGATCCGGTACGAATAGCTAACGACACGAAGAGTGTTCTGGAACGTATACACGAGTTCTTAGAGACACTCCGGACTGACCTTGAAATTGCGGGGGTGCTGCGCTAATGGCCGTCACGTTTGAAGAGGATAGTGGTTCGCCGAAAGAGCGACGCGATCGGACATCGTTTCACGCAACACGTACCGGCAAGATTTTGTGGAGTATGCGCGACGCCTTTATTGATGAGCACATGCTTCCGTTTCCGCAGCAGTACCCGTTTACCAGCAAGTACCTGGCTACAGTTCGATCAATACAGTTTGCTCCGTACGGTAAAGACCTTCCTTCTGGTGATAGTTCAAAGCAAAGCTACCCAAATGCGCAAGTAACGATACAGTACAGTACGCCTTCCGTGACGGATCAACTTCAGCAAGATCCGGTTACTGAGCGTATCGATGCTTTTACAAAACACATCCCGCTTGACCATAAGCAGTTTCAATGGGGCGCTGGTACAGGTAAACCTGTCGTGTCCAGAAGAGAGGCACCTACTAGGGTAATTAGAGGATTTCATTATACGAAGACGTTTCGTGCGGTTGCGCAGCTTCCTGAGACCTTGCTTACATACATTGACTGCGTAAATTCAGTAGCGGTCGTGCCCACGTCAGTTGGCTTTGAGAACTTAGTGTTCTTGAAAGAAACTCTGCTATTCAACGCTCCACAGATAACGCGTACCGTTGACCGCTTTGGCGAAGTAGCTGTACAGCTATCCTACAAGTTTACGTGCCTTCAAAATTGGGATATTGTTGACCACGAAAATCCTCCTGAAGATCCTACAGCGCTTGGATGGAACGCCTGGTTCCGAGCAGAGACACAGAACTTTGAGCACATGTATAGACTAGACGAGACGGACACTGACAAGTACTTCAGGCCGCATCCAGCAAAGAACTTTCTCGATATTTTTAGTTAGGTGACATCGTGGCGACACTAGACGATCTGAAAGTAAACACGACTGGCAGGCTGACCGCGGACGAAATACAGCTAATCGCGCATCTTCTTTCACGAGAAGTAACAGCGCCGAACATGGTTACTGATGACGACGGCTGGCACATCTTGTCGGACAGCAGCGAAGGGAAAGACGTAAAGCTTGTACTACTGCGCTTAGTTGAACTCGCTGCCGACGGTGCTGAACATAACAAGATCCTTGCACAAGAGATCAAGTACAGAGATTCACCACCTCAAGAAGGCCGTGTTAAAGCGTTCGGAGCTGTGTTTGAAGTTTACCCTATGCTCGGTCATACATACTCTTCTTACAAGTGGTCTCGATCGTACAGACCATTGATCGGTGAACTGAAAGACGAAGAGCTTAATCCTAATTTGTTCTTTGCCTACGAATGTACAGAACAAGACGATGGGTACTGGGTTATTAAACATCTACCACGCATGCCCGCAGGTATTGGCTCAGTTGATCTCGATGATATTGATGCTTCAGGGGGAACTTCAACATGACACGAGAACGCGGACTCAATACACTGCAAACATGCCACATGGCGTTAACACCGATACGTCGGACAATCGAGACTATAGATCAAGATCCGCCTACTTACTTCCATGCAGAACGTCTATGGCCTAATTATTCCATAGAATACCCAGAGAGCTGGGCCTTATCTATACCTAACGAACCGGTAGGGGATGTCACCATTACAGTGACGGCATTAGCTCCGATGAATACTTCGCAGTCAGGTATTCTGGTAAACTTTATACCGTATGTCGGTCCTGGTCCACCTCCGTCTGGAGATGATGTAGCTGGTAGTTGTTTTATATGCAGCATACCTGATTTATGCGGACCCGACTGTGATGAACAGGAATGCACTATAGTTGTTCCGCGACTTCAGTGGATTGCGAACTTCACTGGTTCTCTATACTTCATACATCTTTGGGACTTTGAGGGTGACTGTCATCCTGTTGAAGAGTATCTAAAGATCGAAGTCGACTTTCTGGAAGATGACGGCATAGTGTCTAGCCGCACCGAAGATCCTGATTTTGTTCCTTATCACGGATGGGTTTCTACACATAATACTCTATGTGGCAATCAGGTAGGAGTCTTGTCCAGGGCCGTAGGCGAATGGAAGATGGACCCGCACGATGGATTGATGGTTTGTCATCTTGAGGCACACGAGCGGTACTCTCAGAATGGGCTGATGGGGCTGAACTTACCTGTACCTGATGATGACGATTCCGACGAAGGGGAGCTGTATCATGGGGCAGTGCTGCAGCAACACATCGAAGGCACTATATTACGTATGTGGTCAAGCGCCGGGTGTGTGTGGGCATAGGAGACAGTAATGGCGTTATGTCCACCTGATTCAGACAACTGTATCAACTCAGGGTTTCCAGGTTCCTGGAGACTGATGACGTTTCCGTGCGATATAATAGGTCGTGCGGAATGTCTGTATGTAGGAAAAGGGGATTACGATCCGAATGATTCGCGCAGCTTTACATGCACACCGCTGGGGATGGAAAAGGACTTTCCTCATCCTGCTATGCTTTGTCAGAAGCATGTATATCCGTGGTTCTGGGATCAGATCACTCTGGGGCATAGCGTACAGTATGCAGAGGATGTAGGAACATATTTGAGGCTGCATCGTGGGCAGGGTGGAGAGGTGCTGCCAGCTACGTACGGCCTCAATACATCCCCGTTTGAGTCTGAAGGTACGCCACTGTTTCACTTTCTTATTCTGAATCCCGAACAACCCTTTAGTCCTATCCTTGTTGAACCGTGCGTGACAGGTGGTTCTCCTTGTGGGCTAGATGATGGTCAGTGGATCGGTCAAGTAAAGTGGTGCGGATGTGGGGAGCCATGGGATGTAGAATGTCTTAAAGGTCTGCTGGTTACTGCTACTCCAGACTGGGCTGAACCTCTTCCGCCTGCGGGTGATCCACAGTGGTGCCGACAGAAGCCTTGGAGGTCGGTGCTTATACCCTTTGCTACAGGCGGCATGCTTTCGGTGATGCATACAATAGGTAAGGGTGAGTGCTTCCCTTTCAATAACCACTATTGTTTCACTGATTACTGCGGTGACGAATCTAACCCTTCTTTTGAAGATGAGCGCCGTTTTCGGTGCATGGGTAACTTTGATGGTGAAGGTGAGCACGGCGACGATATGGCGTCCGCTGCTGACAATTTACTCGCCTCTTGGAATGTTCGACTAAGTGTCGATGACACGTACACGAAGGCGAATACCTTTGATCAGCATATTAAAAATGCTATCTTGGAATTTGCAACCGGCCTGATCGATGAATTAGATAAGCCTGGTCATAGTTCGTACCTGTTAGTTCCAGAGTCTCATGCTCCGTTTGAATGGAAGTCAACGGAGCTGTGGGACCATACTCACGAAGATGTACTGACTAACGGAGTGTACCCAGAGATTCCATACGGTACTAAGTACCCGAACGCGCCCTTTGCTACGGCTATCATGCCCATAGAAGGAAGGGCCTGGCTGTCAGGTGTAACGTATCCTATGGAGCTGCGCCTAATCTCTGCTGTCACAGACATCGAAATGTTTCACGAGCGCGACCACGACGACGATGATAAAAGCCGCATGTTCGCGACCATGACTTTGACAGTTAACGTAGAAAAGTGGCTGCATCCAGGAGCGCACAGTATACTAGGGCCTTTTCGTTTTATGGGCGATGCGAGCACACCATGGGATCTACGTTTTAGAGATCCCGATAACCCACAGCATGAGCACCCGGAAGAACGGTTAGAGGTATTCGGGCCTCGCAATGAACGTGTTCCTTCCAAGGTAATATGGAAAGGCGCTGTGCTGCCTATGCCGTTCGGTCGCGGCGCGAACATGGTAGACGCCTGCTCGTCCTGGGGCAGCGGTACTTTGCCGCTTGGTTCAGGAATACAATGTTGCAACGGCTTACAGATTATAAACAAGACGCCGCTTTACGGGCAGTTCAATGATCTTCGAGAAGAGGTTGACGATGTTCGGTGGCCTCATCTAAACGAAGGCTACTGTCACCTTAATGTGCAGAACTTGAACACAGGTAGTGGAGGTGTGGCGACTGCGTGTAAGTGTTTAGACGCTCCAGTGATACCTGATGATAACTGAGCAAGAGACAGCACGAAACGAAGCGGCTCGACAACGTGCGTTAGCGAAGCTTGCGCACCAGAGTAAGAAATCCGAGTCTTCTCCGGTAAGACAGGCGTCTCGTAAAGCAACGGAGCAGCGTTTCATTAAGGTAGGGACTCGCTGTAAGTCGTTATCAAGGGGGTGGCGCAAGAAGATCGTTCAGGCGATTGAGGTGGAGTTATCCTCTGGAGTACCGCCAGAAGTAGCCGCTATGCGTAATGAAAAGTGTCATACGTGCCCACACTCGACTATTCGTAGAGATAGCGGGCTGCACTTTTGCGAATGCTGCGGCTGTGGTCAGTGGACGTTCAAATTTCCCGTAATCGGATTTCATAATATCGGGGCTGATTTGGAAAGTAAGAATGAGCACGCAGCGCATAGTTGCCCGAAAGAAGAGAATCCTGAGTTTGCAGAGTACGTCGCTACGGTATAGGCCGAGGCGGTTTATTAGGAAAGGCATTGAACGATGGCAACAGTAGGCTTTATCGGCAAATCATTAGCAGTCGCGCAGGTTACAACGGTTCAGGTGACAGGTACTTACGCCGCTGGTACTACATATCACATCTATGCCGGTGACGAACCCGGCGGCAACTACGCTGAAGTTAGTGTTATCGCAGCCGGTTCAAAAGACCTCACTGCTACGGCACTGGCAGCAGCAATCACCGCATCATCGCATCCGTTCTTTAGTAGTATGACGGCTGTCGCTGTAACAGACACGGTAACGCTGACTGCTGCTTACGCAGGTTATCCGTTTACAGTCACAAGTGAGGCAACAGGTAGCACCGGCACTATTGATACGCCGGACACAACAACAGTATCCGCCGGGCCGCATCACTGGGATGATGCCGACAACTTCGCCGATGGTGCGCTACCAACAACAGCTGACACGGTGCTTGTTGCCGGCGGCGCTGTTGATATTCTCTTCGGTCTTGATCAAAACAGCGACAAGTTTGCAGACTTCTTTCATCGACTTTCGATGACTGGTAAGATCGGTTTAGACAAAAGCAGCTTTGCAATCGGGGAAGGCGTTTCAGATAACACCGTCCAGGAATATCGGGCGACGTACCTTCAAGTCAAGTCCGATGATATCCGTATAGGGCAGAAGGATCTTGAGTCCAACACTATCGGAAGCTCGCGTACGAAGATTGAAGTAACGAACACAACAGCCTGTACCGTACACGTGTATGATACGGCGCAGGTGTCAGCGGAAAGTAACTTACCCGCTGTTCGTCTTCTGGCGAGTGACGCGAATGTTGACATCAAGATTCACGGCGGCCGCGCAGGCGTCGGCATCGGCGTTGATCCGCCCGGTGAGACGGTAACTGTTGGTGACATCTGGGTGTCACCATCCGCAACGGGTATCAACGTCAGTATCGGAAGCGGTGTCACGTTCACGAACTGGGAATCATACGCAGGGAATCACAAGCTGAACGGCGTCTGTACCGCTGTGACGACGCATGCGGGCAACACTGAGTGCGACGCGGATCTGACACTTCCTACGTTCACGAATGAAGGCGCCAACGTCATTATCAACGGTGCGATCGGAACCGCTACAAACTTGAATGGTGGTGTGACCGATGGCTCACTTGACGACACAGTCCGGACGTGGACAGCCACGACGCTGGCAAAGGGTGCGACGGTCAAGCAGGCAGGGGCTACTAAGCCGACGCTGGGCAGCCTGTCACTGCCGTCTGATCGGTTCACGTTGCAGTGCGCCTGATAACGCTGCGCGGATTATTCTGTCCTAATTCGACCGGACTTCAACCGGACTCCGGTTGGGCTCACGTTCGGCTCACGTAGACAGGGACCACAGAGCTGGACGCTCTGGAGTTCTACTGCGGTGCCCGGTGTGCTCGGACATCTAAGGCTTCGCGTGCAGTAGCAGGGCCTGGAACGTGTTTTGATGGAGTACAGCTATACTTACAAAAATGCTCGGGTCAGTCGAGCAGATGGGTTCCCGAGCTAACCCGAGCATAGGTCAAAACGGCCTCATCGTAGCTGGTGATGACGGGGCGTCAACTACTCCCCAGAGTCAGTGGGCTCAGCCTTGGCGCCGGGAATATGGAATGTTGCCGTATCTGGGTTGTTCATCACCAACGCACTTTCGACAGCTTGGAGAGCCTTGAGCCGTGGCACGTATTTCGCCCTTGCCGACTCTGTCAGCTTGTGAGCGTTGTCTCGTAGATGCGTGAAGTCATCTCGGTACGCCTTCGATACCGCCTGGCACGCCTCAAGGCAAGCCAAGTGAAGTATCTGCTGCTCATCGCGACTCAGCCCGCTTACGGTTTTCCTTAGTCTTTCTACATCGTAGTTCATCGATTCATTCTCCCAGAGCCCGCAGGCTCAGTTCTGTGTTTACGTGGTGTCAACCGCTTCTGTTTGATCAACGCTGCACGCCACCGCGCATCGTCATCACGACCTAGTTTTTTCAACACACGTGTCAGCTTCTTGTCACTTTTTGTAGCAGCATTATAGTACTTTTCGCCGCAGATATTGCCTTCAGCCTTGTCCAAGGCGGCACAAAGCAGCTCCCAGTGCTCTGCGCACAGTTTAACACCTTCACATCTTGTACGTGGTCGCCATGTCATACAGTATTCGTTATGACATCGAGACCAATCGCAGTAGTCTTCGTTTCTCATGTTGGTGTTCCGTGTGCCGTAGCTCGGACGATCGTGCGATATTTACCGACTCTGACGTATCGATGACTTCGCTTTCGTGGTTTCTCACCGCGAGTAAGCTTCCCGCGATTGTATCGCCCGCGATGTCTGCGAACATCCGTGAATGAGCTATACTTCCTATCCCGCTTTGGAAACGCAGCGCACATGCGATCCACTAACTGCTTGTCGGTCAGGACGTCATCTTTAAACCCCCGTCGCCAAGCACGCTCGTTCTCTTCAAACAACATGCACCACGTCTGACTAATGGTTAGGCCGTCGCTTCGGCTAGTATCAACTATCATCCCTAATCGATGGCTCATGCTCGTTGCTCCGTATCAATGAGCTGCAAACTAGGGTAGGCTTCGCGCACAATCTCTGCGCAACGCTTCAGAACACTAGCGTCGGCTGCTGCGTTGGCTGCTGCGTTGGCTGCTGCGTCGGCTGCGTCGGCTGCTGCGTAGGTTGCTGCGTTGGCTGCTGCGTAGGCTGCGTAGGCTGCGTCGGCTGCGTTGGCTGCGTTGGCTGCTTTTCTTACATCAACTAAAGTAATTCCTGGCTTGCGATTTGCCCAAGCCTCTGCTGCTTCAATCGCTTTTAACGGCCGTAACTCACCAGCAGACACTTGCGACAAGCTAAGGCGAGCACACTTACATGCAGTCAATACTAATTTTCTTCGTGTGTCACTGTCCGGCTTACCGGATAATTTTCCAATAAGCCACAGCATCCAATCCCCACGTTCGCATACGTTCCAGGCTTTCTGAAAAGTTCTAAACGATTTAGCCCACGTCATTGCTTTACTACAGGTATCGTCAGGTAATTTACTTGTCCAATGTGTTGTCATTTCGTCTGTCTTCCTTTCATCGCCATTTCCGCGTCAGCAAGTCCGACAAGATGCGCCTGAATAGCCTGGAGCGATTCAGGGTCAAGTATAGTTGCCGACGCTATAATCACCGGTACTGATGTAATACGTCGTGTCTGCATCACAGCTGCCTGTAGCCACGAAATGATTTCATCACGACAGCTACAGGATTTCGATACTGTATCCCCGCGACGAAGCTCCGGGAAGTATTCGCTGTTACTTACCCAGAGAACGCGGGACATCTCTGAAGATGATCCGTTCGGCATACGGAAACCGGTAAACTTCTTTGACCGAGTAATAACCAGCTTTCCGCCCAACGACTTCAACGATGCAATCAACATTGCTCTGACTGACGTCTTCATAGCTTTAACCTTTCGTCCCACGTTGACTGTACGGTATTGCCTGATTGATGCGATTCATCATACCATCGACGAACTGACGGACAATCTCGCGCCCAGTACAAGACCACCAGCAGGTGATACCCTGCTTGAATTCGGCGTCCGGGTTCGCCTTAGCCAGCTTGACGGCCTTGACGTATTGGCCAAGCGTTACCCAGCGTCCCGGTCCTGGGCAGTAGATCATTCGACGTTTCATTCTGCGCCACCTGCTGTCGCAATAACACTACGTGTTGCAGAGGACAGCTGCGCCCACGACTTACGAGATAGCCGTCCTGAGTATTGTTTCGTCCATCCACAGTTATGCTGACAAGCGAAAAACCGATCGGCCTGATTCCAAACATATTCCCACGCATGTTCTGCACGTTCTAACTGCTCAGTTGTTACGTTCATAGCTCTGACCTTTCAAGAGCCTCGGTTTTGCGACCGAGGCGAGTTTGTGGTTTTTATCCGACACGAGTAACTATTGCGTTTGGCCCGTCACCTTTGATGGTCGCAACGGTGACTAGATCACTCTCACGGGCCATACGCTCAACACGTCTGGCAGCGTCCGCTGCGTCCTGTGAGATCGTTTCCTGCTCTGGAGTCATTGTGCCTCCGAACGGACAGCCCAGTGCTTGCGACATTGAAACGCCCCGCAGGCGTTGTGCTACATCGAGAAGACGAGAGTGATTGTCTTTGTTCTTGTTCGCCAGCGCCAGTAGTCGTGTTACTCTCTCGTCCATCGTCTTGTCCTTTTCGTTCGTGGTCCCTGTTGTTCCCATCACTGTTAGTATTATCGTATTTCCTAATCACCCTGTCAAGCTAATTCCGTAATGAATCCGTCGGACACTACAAAAACAGCATTGTTGATGCCTAGAACGCCGTATTCTGTACTAAAATAGTACATCCTAAACAGGTATGGAATACGGAATTCGTAACAAAGTCGGGACAAAAGGCTTGACACCGATACCCGTCTGCCGATAGAAGTGTGCCCCAACAAGCATTCGTTCTGCCGTAGAGCGGGCGCCTGTGGTCAAAGTAATCGGAAGCCGTAGCCGATGACGACGCGACGTAAGTTGATGACCCACCAGAAGCACGCACTCCGCTATGCGAGACATAGTGACAGGCGCGTGGCACTCTTTCTCGAAATGCGTTTAGGCAAGACGCTCGTTGCAATACGTTGGGCGCAACGTCTTGAAGGTCCGATCTTAGTTGTCGCGCCGCTTTCGGTTCTACATGCATGGGAACGCGAGTTGAAACTCGAGGGCGAGCGGTGTGTCATTCTAATAGGGACACGAAAACAGCGAGAACAACTTCTTACTGATGCTGCAATACGTGGCGGCATACGATGGTGTCTTGTCAATTATGAATGTCTGTTTTTTCCCAAAAAAGACAACATGCCTGCCCAACCTTCAAAGATTGCGCGGCTTCCGTGGTCAACCGTCATACTTGACGAGTCAGCACTGATACGTAATCCGCAAGCGATACGTACGAAGATGTGTGTCAACTATCTGGCACGAAGCAAGCATAAGGCGATACTGAGCGGGCTGCCAAACCCTGAAGGTGTGCTCGACTTTTTCCCGCAGTTTCAGTTTTTGTACGGATCGTTCTGCGGATACAGCAGTTTTTGGCATTTCCGTCAAGCACGTTTTCAGCCGGATCGATTCGGTCATCGTTGGTTTACGAAGCGTGGAACGCTGCGCATGATCAAGCAGGAAGTTCAGTCACGTGCGTTCATCAGGACGCGTAAAGACGTAGGACTCAATAACAAACACGTCACCGAATGCCGGTATGTGTTCTTGCCTGCGAAGATTAGCAAAGCGTACGAACAAATACGGAAAGAGTTCGCGACCGGCGACGTATCGACAAAGTGGACAGTCACGAAGTATATGTGGCTCCGTCAGTTAGCATCAGGCCTGCCGAAAAACCCTGAATTACCTGAGCACTGTGAGAAGATCAAGGAGGTTGTCGCTCTTCTGACGGGTGAACTGAAAGGACAGCAGGTCGTCATCTGGCATTGCTTCCGGCGTGAAGGGCTGCGAATGGCTGACGCGTTGAAGCGAGCGAAGATAAAGGCACTCTGGGTACACGGCGACACACCTGTAACGGATCGTGCGAAGTATCGGGACAGGTTCACCGCCAGAAAAGTGCGAGTGATGATCATGCAGGTCAAGTGCGGTCAGTATGGTCTTGATCTTTCTGCCGCATCAACTGCGATTTACTTCAGTATGCCTCCAAGCCATGATCAGTTTGCACAGAGCAAGGATCGTATCGAGCATCCGAAAAAACGTGACACGTTGTTATCGATCTTTCTTCTAGCGAAAGATACGGTTGATGAAGATATTTACGACGCGCTGGCGTCAAAGCGTTGGTCAAGCCGTAGTATACTTGGCCGTTTGATTGATCGTCTACGAAAGGAGAGATGAGAACGATGAGAAAAGCAATAGACGGAAGTTACAATGTTCGAATTTATGTTGAATTCGGCGTGGCTACACTCGGCCATGTTTCACGGTTCAAAGAGAATACTCGAAAGGGTAGCGACTGTGCTGGAACGTGGGTGAATGGTAATAGGAAAGGGCTCGCCAAGACTCTTGACATCGAGATCTGCGATGAGTCACTTACTGAGAAGACGCGGACGTGATGGACGAGATAACGACCGGATATATTGAAGAGTTTATTGATGTGTTACGGCATGTTGTATGGTCGCTTCGGCTGATCTTTTTTGCAATATGCGTTATGGCTGGTGTGAAGATTACAGATGTGCTGACTAAGTAATGGAAACAGTAGGCGCGCAAGGTAAAACAGTCGTTCGCCCGTCACTGTCGGTGCTGCGAAGGATCTTCGCGAGGCTGAAGGCGCAGGGCGCCTGCTGGCTGTGGACTGGTATGGCATCGTCGAATGGGTACGGGCGAATTAAGGCGGATGGTAAGTCGATCCGTGTTCATCGCGTAATGTTCGCAGCGTTCTACGGCGACATTCCAGCCGGGTACGATGTGCATCATAGTTGTCACCAGCGTCTTTGTGTGAACCCTGAGCACTTGAGTTTGCTAGCGCGAGGCGCTAATACAGCGGAGAGTAATAATGAACGCAGTAAACATCAGCATCGATCCGGGGATTCCACTAGGTTATTCGATATGGGAAGCGGGGAAAAAGTGGCGCCGTTGCGTTGCTCCGCTTGCTGTGGGCGTGGTTGGCAAGAAGACGAAAAAGCTAAGCTATGTCGAGTCTCTGGCGGAAACAGCAAGCCTTCTCATGCACAGGATAATAACAACAATGCGGTCCCTTTCTAACCAACGTAGCTGGGCGTTGAACGCTGCATACATTGAATGGCCGTCCTTCTTCGCCAGCGCAGTAGGGCACGCAGCAGCAGCACGCGGCGATCTTGTTAAGCTAACGTTTGGCGCGGGTTTTGTCTGCGGCCAGCTTCGTCGCGAGTTTGGCTGTCTCATCGAGCCGATTCCGGTAAACGACTGGAAAGGGCAGCTGCCAAAGTCTGTCGTAATCGGTCGCATACGTAAGATACTCGGCAAAGATGCGTGCCGTAAGCTCGGCATTAAGTCGCACGCGTGGGACGCAGTTGGTATCGGACTTTACGCGAAAGGACATTTTGGATGACACTACGTTGGCACAACTGGCCGAAGAAGAAGTATGATTTGATCGTGGTCGATCCGCCATGGTCGATCAAGATGATCCGTAAGAAGGTGCGGCCTAATCAAGTTGATATGCCTTACAGCTGTATACCTATTAGTAAGATCAAGCTTCTTCCGATTAGTCGTATTGCTGAAGATAATTGTGTGCTTTTTCTTTGGACTATTCAGAAGTACCTTCGTGATGCGTTTAGTGTGCTTGATGCGTGGGGCTTTAAGCACCTCTTAACGTTGACCTGGAATAAGACTAATGGGCAGGCTTTATTCGGTTTTAACTGGCAAAGTGAATTTGTTCTTGTGTCTAGGGTAGGCTCAAAAGCCCTGCCAATGTACCCGAGACGGCCAACAGTTCGATCATCATTCACTGTCAAATCTACTGGCCATTCAGTCAAGCCTGATGAGTTCTACGAAATGATCAAACCGTTCGGCGAAAAGCGCATCGACTTGTTCGCACGTCAACCACGCGACGGCTATGATGTTTGGGGAGATGAGGTATGAACAGAGCGTCAGCTGTAATATGGCTGTTCAGTGCGGGAACACTTTTCCTGATGTTCGTAGCGGCTGTAACAGACGCCATCATAAGGAGCTGTTCGTCGTGATTGATACAGCAAGTGATATATTTGTAAACGGTGTGCGTAAAGGTCTTTTCGCGGAAAAAGAAATGCCGCTATATATTCGTGGCAACCCTGTTTCGGTGACCGAAGAAATTGATCGAGCGGGCTGGATTTTGGGCGGGTTTGTACGTCGCGAACTGAGAGCACAAGGTATTCTGCCTGGTGATCCGGGCGACTGGATAAAGCTATGAGATGCAAAGGAAAGACGCTAAAACAAAACTGGCGTGATCATCGGCTACGATGGCTGCCGTGTCAGAAATGTGCGTTCGCTGCGTTTCGTGATCACATGGTATTAGGTCGCGGCAGGCTGCCTGCTGACGTCTTGTTCATCGGTGAAGGACCGGGAAAGTCAGAAGATGTGATCGGTGAGCCGTTTATAGGTCCGGCGGGAAAACTGCTGCAAGCGTGGATTGACCATTCAATACAGCGAGCGGAAGAGTACCGTTACGCTATTACGAATCTTGTCGCTTGTCGTCCGACTGGTCGCGTTGGCGGTAATAATCGTGTACCAAGTTCCGAAGAAATGAGCAACTGCCGCCCGCGACTAAATGAATTTATATACATGGCGCAGCCAAAGCTGATCATTACTGTCGGGCGTATTGCTGAATTGTCTGCAATAAACATTACACGCGAGTGCATGGTACTAGGCGCTTCCATCGCAGCACTCCAGCATCCTGCGTATGTTCTTCGGCGAGGCGTTGCTGGTTTACCGGAAGATCAAAAGAACCGCGACAAGCTGACATCGTTAATCAGTCACATGATTCAGAGCAGGCGAAAAAAAGGAGCAAGACATGCCGCAGACTAGATCATTCAGAAAGAACGCGAAGCGCTCTTTGTTTCGTGGTAAGACGAAGTCTCGATGGTGCCCCTTCGTTGACGGTGTCAGCTACTCATCACTGTCGATGTTCCGATCTTGCCGTGAACAAACGCGACTATACCG
>SDBT01004202.1_pt1 | contig 24540 bp, 34 predicted proteins | sample 2277101 | NCBI WGS metagenome assembly SDBT01 (sample SAMN10404973, study PRJNA504765) | marine sediment metagenome | isolation source: marine sediment core GS10_PC15, 103 cmbsf | place: Arctic Ocean: Southern Knipovich Ridge | collected 2010 | reverse complement strand
GAAGAAGCCGGTACTGAATTCCCCGACTCATATAGATGGTCTCATCCAGCGGATATTAATGGATTACCTGTTACATGGGACGAGACTGATGACGCATTCTTAGCCGGTAAAGCATCCCTGGGTGGAGACGGTGGTATTATTCTTGATGGTCGATCTTTGAGAGACGCCTTTGCTATTTATTCAGAATCATCTATTGATATTCTTGATTTTACTTCTGATGAATTTGTATGGAAAAGACGAGAGCTTTCATCTACCTCTGGTTTGTTATCTAGAAACGCACTCGTAGAAGTAAAAGGAGTTCACTTTCTGTTATCAGAAGGAGACATAATTCGAAATGATGGTAACAAAATTGAATCGATAATTCATAATCGTATTGCCGCCGATTTTGCTTCTAGAATAGACCCTGATAATTATCAACACTCTTATGTTGTTCGAAATAATGAGAAAAAAGAAATTTGGTTTTGTATTCCTGAATCCGGAGTTACTTTTCCTAATGTAGCATTCGTATATAACTGGAGAGATGATTCTTGGGCTATAAGAGATTTGATAGATGATCTTGCATACGCCGCTACTGGATCACAATCTGAGGGAGTTATAACCTGGGATAGCTTTATTGGTGAGTGGGATAATACCATAGCTAAGTGGGGCAGTACCGGAATTAATCCGTTGAATGAAATTATAGTTGGCGTTAATAGAGATACTGAGACACTCTATTTAATAGACACTGACATTACTCCAGATAACGATTTTCAGTTTACAATAGAAAGAACTGATTTCCCTCTACTTGGCGATAAACAGTTAACTACAATTACTAGAGTATATCCTCATATAGAAAGTCAAGGTTCGGTAAATGTAGAAATCGGATCACAAGATTTTCCAGATGCACCTATTAGATATAAACCCGCTGTTGTATTTGATCCTGCTACTGAGCGAAAAATAGACGTACGAACTACTGGTGAATTACATTGCTGGCGTTTCTCCTCACTAGGAAAACATCCTATTAGTATGTCAGGAATGACAATCGAATACGTTAAGGCAGGCTTCAGATGAGTAGAATAGGTCAAGAGCAAGTTCCACTATCTATAGACGATGATCTTAGAGAGTTTCTCACGAGACGCTTTGTAGATATTGATATAGTAGTAGAACAATCACCTAAGTTTCCAGAACGGAAACAAATGCCGTATAAGCCTCAGAACGGTGATGTTCATTATTTCGGCGATCCGGCAACGCATAATTATGATGCCGCTATTTATGTAGCAGGTTGGTGGGGATATAGTGAAGCGACATGGATATTGCTTTCTATTGCTAACGCAAAGGTCTGGACTCCTATATTATCAGATGGTACAAATAACGCTACGCATACCGTTCAGCTAGGAAGATACTCAAGAACAGCGGACTTAGTTCATGTAGACGGCAGATTAACAACATCAGCATTAGGTTCTGTATCTGGAGATATTAGAATCGAAGGATTACCATTTACTTCAAATGCCGTTGCTCCTAATGGGACGATGACAGCGGCGTTAGCAACTGGATTAAATTTAACTGGTAGTGAATCAGTTGTAGGAGCCGTTGCTTTAAATAGTACTCATATACTTTTAGGATTATGGAGAGCCGCCACCGGAACAATTAGTATGGATGAATCAGATTGGTCTGATAATGGTGACCTTCTATTTTCGGCTAATTATTATGTCTGATGATTTTATAATTGCTGTAGTTCCTTCTACTATGATTGATATCGTATGGGATAAAGTGCGACCTCTTCTTCAGTTGGTGGTAGATAGATCACCAGAAGATATAGTTGAATCAGTAACTAAAGAGCGACTGGTTGACGGACATCTATTGCTTGTTACTATATCGAGAGGGTCTGAGATCATAGCTATTAATGTTCTGGACGTACGGGAATTAGACAGCGGAATAAAAGCTCTGTATGTATGTATTACCGCCGGTAGTGAAATGGACTCATGGATAGAGAGATTTTTAGAAATTGTAACTGCTATAGCAAAGGATCATAATTGTGTAGAAATAAGGGGATTCGCTGTTAGAAATGGTTGGATTCGTAAAATGAAACCGTACGGATGGGAAGAACTATTTGTTACCCTTCGTTACAAAATTGGAGAATGATATGTCTGGTAGTCTAGGTAAAAGTAAAAGTGATTCAAAAACTAAAGGTCAATTTGATCAAAATGTATGGGGCCCACAAGGAGACGCTTTACAAGGATTGTATAGTCAAGCCGGTGGTTTATTTAATCAAACTAATCAAGGAATGCAAGGACAGATTCCAGGAGCAGTCGATCAACAACAAGGAATCTTTAATCAAGCTAATCCTGCGTGGCAACAACAGCTTGGAGGAGGCGCATTTCAAGGCATGCCTTTACAGCAAAATTATCAAGATGCCTTAGGCGGTGGCGGAAATGAGCAGTTCATAGATCAGTCTATTATGGGTGGTCAAGGTAATGATTATGTCGGCGCTATGAAGCAGCAATTGCAAGATGATTCAGCATCTAGGTTAGGAAGAAGTTTTGCTGGAGCTGATGCTAGAGCTGCCGGAGCCGGAATGAGCGGAAGCTCTCGACACGGATTGCTACAAGCCCGCTTGGCTGAGGACGAAGGAGACAGACTAGGTGATCAGCAAACTAGATTAGGATTTCAGACTTTTGATAAAGACTTGGATCGTAAACTAGGCATAGCTCAGAGAGCTGATCGATTCGATATGGGTAGATTACAGAATACTAGTCAGATGCTTGGTCAGCAACAAGGTGCTATGCAAGGCGGTCTTCAGATGGGTGGAGATATGCAGAACTTAGTCCAAGGACAATTCGCTCCTCAGATGGCTCCTTGGCAAGCTATGGGGCAATACGCTAATACAATTGGCGGACCAACCGTTCTAGGTTCGGGAAGTGGCTCCGGTGCTTCAAATGCCAAAGGATTTGGTGGTAGTGGAGGCGCGAAATGAGTATTTTCGAAGGTATGGATCCTGAACAAATTTGGCAATTCAAACAACGAATGGCTCCAAGTAATCAAGGACTAATGGGACACGGAATAGGAAATGAAAATATGATTTCAACCGGTGGTCCTCCTGGTAGTGGTTCTACTACTCCTTATGATTTAGGTGGTCAAGGACAAGCCGGTATACCCGAACCTCCTCCATTACCTGGTGGTGGTCAAAGTGACGTATCGGGATTCGCTAACGCAGGTATGACGCCGCCCGCGCTACCTGATCCTATGCAACAAATAGGAGGTATTATGGCACTAGCAGGTGGTGATCCTCATAAATACAAAAGGGAAGCCCAGCCTATGCAACAAGGCAGCTTAATGGCGTACCTTCAACAATTAGGAGTAGTTTAATATGGCTAATATATTCTCAGGTTTATTCGATAGAGGAGGATCAAATAGTGCCGCTAAGCTTGCGAAATATAAGCAAGAACTTGACGAGTACGGTTATGACCTAGACTCTTTTCGCCAGGATGAAGCTGTTTCCGCTATAATGCCCGAAGTTGAAACAGCTATAGAGGACATGACGCCTGAGCGACAAACTCATATCAGGATGCAATTAAAGATGATGGGTCAAAATCCTTTATTTGCTAAAGGGTCGGAAGGTTTCAATGCTTCTTTTAAGCAGCGAGGTACGACTATCGCTGATATATTAAAACAGGAGAAGATGACCGAGGAAGCCAATAAGCGTCAAAAATTTAAAGTTGATAATCCTACCCAGGAAAGTATCAATAAAAAGATTCAGACGGCTGAATGGTATCGCGCTCAAACTCCAGAGAATAAGCAATTAGCAAGAGACGCCTGGAGAGATAGACAACTTGTTGATACTAAAACTGGATTCACTGACGTTTTTACTGGAGATGTTATTTTAAAGGAATTAATCAAAGCTGGTGTCGACGCAGCTCGTGCTCCGATTATCACGGAACGATTGACTAATTTTTATAATGATATCGATGCTAGTGAAGATTTCTTAATAACGTTTGAGAATCAACGTAAGGATATCCAAAAATTATATGGTATGACTCCCGACAATACTGGTTGGAATGCTATCTTCAACGTAATACCCGCCGGTGATGCAAACGCTTGGCAAGCTTTGCGAGATACAGTAGTATCGAATATCGGATTATCCAAGATTATGGATTTGAAGGCTAGTTCGTCTCAAGGAGCTACCGGACTTGGCGCCTTGAACGAAGCTGAACTTAAAATGTTACAGGACCACTTAGGTAATTTAGCCCAGACGCAAAAACCTGAGGAAATCCAAAGAATTTTAAGAAGAATGGATGGAGATATGCAGAGAATTGTCAATCGTAAGATTAGGAAACTGCGTCAGAATCGAGCATGGTATAATCGTAATAAAACGTATATGAATATCAAAGCCGGCACTCCTGATTTGATTCTTGAAGAACAAGAATATCTATTTAGTGAGGACGGGTATAACAGACCCGTTAATGAATCTTTGTTAGGTGTTGAAACTGACGAAGACAAAGTTATGAGCGCTGAAGAATATCTTATGGAGAATCAATAATGGCTAGTTTAGACGTATTACACCAAGCTTTTGAAAAAGCTAAATCAAATGGTGATGTGGAAATGGCTAAACATTTCGCTCAGCAAATAGTTGATTTTAAACAATCTGAGCCTGAGCCTCAAATGTCTCCTGGAGGTGATAGTAAAGATATAATGACTCCTTTTATGGAGGGCGCCGCATTCGGTCTATCTGATGAAGCACAAGGTGGCGTAGCCGCACTTTATGCTAAAATGCATCGTATGATTACGGGAGGAATGGGAACATCCGGAATTACCGGTGAAGAAGCCCCTAGCTTTCAACAGAATTATGAAACAGTAAGAGATCAAGTAAGGGCTGATCAGGACGCATTTGCTAAAGCTAATCCTAAAGCTGATTTAGCTGCGAAAATAGCCGGTGGTGTACTTACTGGAGGATATACCGGTGCTAAAGCTCTTGGCACAAATCTTGCTAAATCATCTCCTAAACTTGCCTTACCCGTAGTGGGAGCTGCCGAAGGTGCGGCGTTTGGATTTGGCGAAGGAGAGGGTCTTGATGATAGCCTGGATAAAGCGGGAACACAAGCCGCTATTTCCGCTATTGCTACGCCGGCACTTTCCGGAATTATGAATGTGGCTGGTCGAGGAATACAAAAAGGATTAGCCAAGATTAAGTATAAGCAAGCAGATAACACTTTAGAAGATTTAAAAATTGAATCTCAAGCATTTTACGATGCGGCTGAAGAGTCCGGCATTAAAGTTAGACCTGGCGCTTTTGCTAAATTTATTAAAAAAGTCAAGGACGACCTTAAAGCGGTAGGTGTTGATATCGTCGCGACTCCTAAGACCCCTGCTGAACGAGGCGTTTTTAACGCAATAAGAAGAATGGAAAATACCAAAGAGCCGACTTATCAAGATTTAGCTGCTATGAGAACGCTTTTGGATAATGCTAAGAAAAGTACCGACGGTGCCGTTAGTGATGCGGCTTATCAAGTAAGCAATAAAATAGATGATTTTATCGGTAATTTAAAACCAGGGAATGTTAGTGCCGGAAGCGCCGTTGATTTAGCTGAAAATTTAACTCAAGCTAAGAGTTATTGGAGTAGAATGGAACAAGGTAAAACTTTGGCTAATGCTAGGCGTAAAGCTGAATTATCTGAAGCTAATATTATTGATGATGATTTAGATAAGGCTATCAGATCGACCAATAGATCAATCACTAATCCTGAAAATCCGAGAAGAAGCAGAGGTATTGATAAAAAAGTTCTTACGAAACTTGACGATATGATTGAAGGCGGCGGTTGGAAAAATTTCTGGAGATCGGGTGCTGCGATGGATCCAGGCTCAGCTACTAGACGTGGTATATCTCCCGCTATCGGTGGAGGTGCTCTTGCGATAGCCGGAGCAGCTACTATGGGACCAGCTGGGCTTATGATGGGATTACTTCCTCTTATGCCTCCCTTATTAGGCGCCGCATCTAAAAAGCTTGCTAATAAAATTACCAAAAAGGAGTATGCTGAAATTGAACGGGCTGTATTAAATAAAGATTTGCCTAGCGTCGAACAGATTGTCCAACGATTACAGTCTAAATATGAGTCGTCGGTTGGAGGAATAGCCGCAGGAATAGCAGGAAGCACGTCATCAACCCTCGGAGACATGATATCCCCATGATAAAATTAAGTGATTTACCCCGAGTAGTACAACTTATCGTAGCTGCTGGTTCGTTAGCTATTGCTTTAACTGCGATTGTAATACCTACAGTGTGGGCATTAGATACACGATACGTTACTGCAGCATCTGTAGAGCAATCATTTCTAACTAGAGACATTCGTGACGTTAGACGAATGATCAGAAAACTAGAATATTTAAAAGTAAACAATCAAATAACTGATGCTCAAATATGGGAATTAGAAGGTTTGAAAACAGAATTAGAGGAATTAAAAGATGAACTTCAATAAACTTTTTATCATACTGATTTTCGTATCGAGCTCAGCATTTGCTGATAAATATTATGATCAGCCTGATATAATTAATATAACTGAAGTAACCGAAGTAACCAATATAGTACGGTCTGATACCGAGGGTGTGGCTAGCGCTATAGCTGCCGGTCAGTGCCAGTTCGATTGGACGTATAGCTGGCAAGGCTGTGCTGCTGTCGGAACGTATGATGGCAACAGTGCTGCCGCTTTTGGAATAGGCAAAAGATATAATTCAGTTCTATTTAATGGTACTGTTAGTATTGAAGAAGGTGGTGAGCTAGGTGCCGGTGCTTCCGTTAACTGGAAATTCTAATGTTTAAATGGATACAGTTAGCACTTGAACAATGGAAGACCGTTATGTCTATTTTAGTCTTGCTTGGTGTATCCGGAGTGTCTATCTATGGAAACGTCAATGAGATTAATCCGTGGAGGGCGGCTGAGCAAGCCGTGATAGAGGAAATAATGTCCCCTGAGATTAAGATTATCGAAAAAACCATTGAAACGAGGGTAGTTTCTGGTATTACCAAACTTCAAGTAGACGCTGCTATTGACGCTTATCTGGCTTCTCATATAGATGAGTATCATTGAATCTCGTCCCTGAAGCCAATCGCTACCGGATGGAAGGGAACTCCGTCATTGGTTAAATTGGCGTATTCTACCGTAACATCTCTTCCGATGTATAATTCTTTGTTAATTAGAATTTTATATTTCTCCGGCATTGATCCCGGAGCGCTGACTCTGAAAGTTTCTCCATGCTTGTCATCACATACTAGAATACCCCAACCATCTTTAGACGGTATAATATCTATTACAAAGAATTCATCATCCTCCCAAGCCTTAACCTTCACAAGAGACTTGCTCCGCTTTCCGTCTTCATAGCCCGTCTCACCCCATCTAAGTATAGCTCCTTCGTAACCTTGTTCTCTATATTCACGAAAGTGCATCATTAATTCGCTAATATCATTACACGATACGCTAGGTACGAGTTCGACAGTATCTCCGTGAATAGTATTTTCTAATACTTCCAATCGTTCTTTGTACGGCCAATTCATAACTATATCGTAAAGATGATATTTTAACTTCAGACTATTTTCTTGTTTACGCTTTACCCAAGATACTATAGTTTGTAGCGGATATCCATGACAATATAATTCACCATCCAATATTGTGTTATCACCTATCGAAATATCATCGAGAATATGGTCTATAGCTTCCATCGGTTTCCCGTTTCTACTATATGCTCTATTTTTTCCATCTATTTCACTACGATAGATTAAACATCTATTTCCATCTAGCTTAGGTTGAGCTATAGCGTTTGTAAAATCAATATCTTTGACATCTCGCAGCTTCTTAGCTAACATCGGCTTAGGCATACCGAGAGTATTGACGGGCCTATCCATTCCTTTCGCTGTGTCTATATTCGATCTGTAGCCTTTGTCCCTTTGCTTCGAAATACGGCTGGCCATCCTGGACATCATCTGTTCATCTAGCGTCCTAGTAGCTTTACCCGTCTGTACTGTTTCTAATTTATATTGCATCGAGCCGCCTAACTGGCCGTGTCGTATTGTTATAGTTTGGCCTATTGACGATATGCTCCATACTCGCATAGATCCGGTATTGTCTTTCATATATAAAGTTGTTTCTTCGGTTAACATCTATATCTCCTGTAAGCCCTAGATTCGTTTCTAAGGCGTTAAAATTTTAGCCTACCGGCTATACTACTTTTTTTAGATCGTCGTTGCACGGGCTATGCAGACCCCTGCAAATCGCTGCTCGTTAAATCCCCTAGGGTTTCGTTTAGGTTCGTAATCGAGTTGATTGTGATTTTCCTCCAAGCTCCCTGAACTTTGCCTTTAATTAGATACCAGTCTTCTCCTACCTTTCCTGTTTCTGCTATTACCTTTCCTCCAAGTTCCTCGAACCTCCATCTATTGATAGTACATATAATAGAATCCGTATCATCCTCTACCGTCATATTGAGATACAGATTGTCATCTTCAATAAGTTCCCCATCTCTATCTTTGAGAAAGGTATATTCGTTAAGGTCACGAAGGTTCCTATCAACCAGACGACCAACAAACAAGTACTCACCAGGTTCGTCAATGGTTTCAATATGAACAGGAGGCTTATGTAAACCGTAAGTACGAGGATCGTTGAATAATGGACCCCAGTAGTGAGCTGTAGGGAATAACACGTCAAAGTTTGTCTCCGGTTGTTCCATCTTCTTCCAAAAGGAGGGAGTAGGTCGTTTTTTGCCGCTTCTCATAGCTATGAAATCAGCCGCTTTCTTCTCACCTATCCCTTTCATATTAACTAGGCCACCTACTAACTTCCCATCTATAACCTCCCAGTACTTTCCTGACTTCTCTGTATCTACAGGTAGGTATTCCATACCTTCGTGCTTGATCATATCCCTTAGCAGCTTAATAGCGTGGTCGTCACCTCTAGCGTTATTAAGAGATGCTATCGCGAACTCAAGCGGGTAGTGAGCTTTGAAGTAGGCGGTCCAATACGAGATTAACGCATAGCTTACGGCATGCGATCTATTGAACGACCAACTTCCGCTATGAGATATATCGTTCCAGACGTCCTCGGATTGCTCTTTATCTAGCCCAGTCTCTATCGCTCCCTTGACGAACTGTTTCTTATATTTGCCGAAGAACTCATCACCTAGCGACTTACTTGACGCTCTTCTTAGAGTCTGTACATCGCTCCAGGAGAATCTGCCTATTTCTCTAGCTATATTCATCATTTGTTCTTGGTAAACAGTAACTCCGTGTGTTTGTTCTGTAAGTGTTTTATGTATCGATCCATAATATCTAGGCTCTTCTTTGCCAGTGTGGTACTTAACGAAACGGCTCGCACCGCCAGAGTTAAGAGCGCCAGGTCTAGCGAGAGCCGTAATTGCGACGATGTCTTCAAAGTGATGTACTCCCATCTGTCTAGTTAGTGATTGTAGAGCGTATCCTTCAAACTGAAAGATACCGTTAAGACGCATATTGTTAAATATGTCGAATGTCTTCTCGTCGTCGAGAGATAGATTGTATATATCCCTCTTGGATATACTCGGAATCTGGCCGATCGTATCCTCAAGTATAGATAATGTTCTAAGACCTAAGCAGTCGATCTTTAGCAGACCGATATACTCAGCGTCTCTCTTATCCATCATCATTACGTCATCTCTAGTATTTATTCCTCCATAGTTGGAGAGCGCCTCTGTAGCAACGATAATGCCAGCTGCGTGCTTGCCAGGGTGCGCTGCGTGACCTTCAATTGCTCCGACAAGACGCATAGCGGGATATTTTTCAATAAAGTCTTTCCCAGGGTCAGTCGTATCAAAAGTGTCGTCGATACGCATTGCCGCTCTAGCGTCGCCAGACGACCTCTCAATAATTGCTCCCTTGACTGCTTCTGTTTCATACTTAGGTATCCCGAGTCCTTGAGCGAACTCTCCAATAGCTGACTTAGGCTTTAGTTTATTTACTGTTCCGAGTGTTCGGACTTTGTTTCGTCCATATTTTCTGACCAGGTACTCAAAAATTTCATGTCTCTTCTTATCAGGAAAATCAATATCAATGTCGGGAAGATCATGTCGATTGACATCTATAAACCTCTCGAATAATAATTCGTGCTTAATAGGATCCACCTCTGTTATATCTAACAGATAGCAGACGAGACTACCAGCGGAAGAACCCCTGGAAGGACCAACTAGCATACTCCTTTTGGCGTACTTAATCATATCAGCAGTTATCATGAAATAGTCTTCATAACCTTTATCCTTGATTAAATTAAGTTCATATTTTAATCTATCCATGTATATCGTCCATCGGTCTTTCGACTCAGTAACTTCTTGAAATTTAACCGAGTCGGCGCACATCATAAAAAGATCAAATTGTCCTTTCCACTTAACCATCTCTGCTTGTTTTATCTTAGCGTTACATTCTTTAGCTAGATCATCGTAAGGCTGGGGTATAATATGCATAGGTCCAGATTTATTCTCGAACATATAATTATATCCGCTGCCCCGCTTTCTGGTTCCAGCTAATAGCTCGTAGACTTCCCTATCTTCTGTAGTAGGAAAGAAGTTTTCATACGTTACCCCTAGGTTTGCTATACCTTCGTGCAAGCCCTCTAAATCCTTTTCGAACAGTCTAGGGAAGTAATAGAAATTGTCCCAGGCTAAGGCTACTAGGCGGTACAGAGCGATTAGTCCCTCGTCAGTCTTAGCTATGAACGTAGTGTATTCTTGACCCGTTCTTCTCTTGGCATTCTCGTCTCTGGATACCCTAAGCCTGACTCCGTAGATAGGCTTGAATCCGTGCTTCTCCGCTTCCTTCATTAGCGGAACATGACCGAATGTATTATCTATATCGGCTATCCCAACTACGCCATCTATGACGTACTTATGGATATTCTCCATATGAAGAAAGCATTGCCTAAAGGAATACTCAGTTTTTAGAGCTATGTTGATCATGTATATCTCTCTCCATTAACCAGTGGTAGCACCTAACCAGGGCGAATACGTCATTCTTAGCTCTATGCGATCCCTCGTGAGGTTTACCCGTAGCATGCTGATGAAGCTTACCCAGACCGAGTCGTCTTTGTTCGATAGGCATAGACATCTCTACAGTACAAGTATGTATCCTTGGCCAGGGAAAGTTAAGCAGTCTATCTATCCTAAGCATTTCATTCGCTATCATACTTCGATCAAAAGCTATATTGTGACCTATAAGTTCATCCGTTCCGGTCATGAACTTAGAGAAGTCATCGAAGATATCACCGAAGCTTGGCTTATCCTTAAGCATCTCATTAGTTATTCCGTGTATCTTGGTTAGCTCCTCTGTTAGCGGTATCTTAGGCTTTAATAAATGGTCGAACTCTCCGATCAACTCGTACTTCTCGTTAATCATACAAGCATATAGCTCGACGATTTCGGGTTGCTCGTCTAAGTGGACGGCATTAGGCTTCATTAAGCCCGTAGTTTCTGTATCAAACAAGACTCGTATCATCGTGGATCTCCCATAGTTCATTTAAATCTTTATGTAAAAAGTTAGATAGCTCGTATACACTGTTCTTATAAAAATCACTTAATCGTTTTCTCGATCCTAAATCTCCATACTTTGGATGTTTCTCATTTAGTTTTACGAATCTTGGAACGAAAGAATCAGCACCTAAGAAATCGATCAATCTCATATATTCCAAACCTGGAGTATCAATTAAATCTTCCATAATTATTATATGAGTCTCGAATTTACTATGGAATCGTCTGATAAGATCAATATAATATCCGTGTTCTAAATACCTGCCTCCGTAAGGTCCACCTTTTGGATCTAAAGTGGCGTAGAATTTTTCTTCTGAATCAAAACAATCTAAATCGAAATTATCAATAGATTCATCTATAGTTTGTTCTAAAGTCCTAATCTCTCGACCAGGTCTCATTACTTTAAAATGATTCCACGCAGATACGAACCGATCTACAGGGTTTCGAAGCATAATTACTATCTTCGTATTGGGATCGTATTCTTCAATACGATCCGGTACGTATTTGACTAGTAAGTTCTGTACTCTAGCTTCTCCATGAAATTTAGTCGGTACGTTAAGCGCATTATGTTGATGGAAATAAGTCATCTCGTACCACCTATCTCCTTTCCAATAATCTATCTCAAAGAATTTCGGCTCCTTCGGATTCGACATACGTATATCTGGATGTTGATGTAGCCAGTTATGCATCGAAGTAGTGCCGCACTTCTGACCCCCTACTATCATAAAGAAGTTACTCAGCATAATCTAGCTCCAGGATAAGCTCTAGACAGTGAATCGCTTTTTTAATATCATCACTACCATTTTTAGCCTTATGTCTAGTTATATATCTCACTACGGAAGACTCCAGACCTCCCATCTTATTAGCTCGACAGAATACTACCGGCTGAATAGCGAGACTTTTATACCAGTCTCCACCTACTTGATTATCTAAGGCGCTCATTGGGTCATTCCCTCCTTAGCTACAGGTACAGCTTCGTGATCGAATTTCTTCCATCTTAATTCATACGATTCCTTATCTGATTGATCCGATTCATCCGATCCCGTCCATTTAACGGGACATTCTTTGTATCTAGGAAAAGCGCAGCTACCGTACCAAGCGCAATGGACTTTAATGAAATCTTTAGTCCAGGGATGAACTGCTAGTACGCAGTCTCGCATCATCTCGAATACCCGCTGATATTCTCCCTGAGTTCGATAGCATAAGCGGAGTAATCCCATATCGTGGAGAGTTCGTAGGCTAAACTTGGCGATTATACTAGTGGTTACGTTAGTCGGCAGTATACCTCTAGCATCCTGGACCGGTATTCCGTTATCTTCTACCATAGTTCGATAGTTCTCCATAGCTTGATCGGCAAATTCGGCGAACATCCTCTTACCCGATGTATTAACTACTCTATGGTCGGATACGTCAACCGTTCTTTGAGACTCCTGGGCGTAAGCCCCTGTTCTAGTTCGTACTAGCTGATGGGTAAACGCCCTAGTTACACCTGATATCTCGAAGGTGTAATCTACGAACTCCCAAGAAGATTGAATCGTATCTTTCATATAGCCGAGGTGTTCTAGTTTCTTTTCATCTGACCATTGACATACATCGTCGAAAGACTGCTCTCCTTGTAGACGCGTGTTCTTAGTATAGAGCAGCGTCTCTAAAGCCCAAGTTGTTCTATTGACTAGTTCTACCTTCATTTTGAATCCTCTAATTTATGCTCATAAGCGTCTTTGTTTATAAGACTTTTGATTACATGTATATCCTTGTACACATCGTCCATTAGAATATGACGCCAGGTAGCGAATCTACCTAGTGAGTATATCCCGTGGTTAACTGTTAGATCATAGATCAAACGCCTTCGTATCTTCTCGTTGATAGGCATGATCTTACCGTTCTGTTGTTTATGATTGGTTAACGTCTGAACGTTCTCTACAGCGTGTAATCCGAACGATTCCCAAATATCACCGAAGTAATGCATCTTTGCTATTGATTCAACTATTAATGTATCTCCGCTTATCGTAGCTCTGTATACATCTTGATCTAAAGCTGGATAATATATAGTTTGGTATACGTCGCAATCTCTAATATTAAATTGATTAATATAGATAGACGAGAACTTATGGGTCATATCTCCATCATGTAATTCGAACAGCTTAGCCATAACGTATAGCGGGACTGTACTAATTATAGGCTGGAGCGTTTGTTGACAATCTTTAATGAAATTTCGATCTAGTGGAGTATCGTATTTGATTCTCCCGTTACATTGTTCTTTGAGAATATCTAGAAGATCATCAGGAGCTATCCATCTAATCGTTGTCTCTAGGTTAGCTATTGACCTTAGACTAAAAGTTCCTGATACTTTCTGTGAATAAAGGTTCATCATCATCGGAGATAGAGAAACATGCTGCCTACCGTACCAAATAGATTTGAATACCTTTATTTTCTTGAATGGAATTCCTATCGCATCGCTTATCTCTGGCGATCTGAATCGAAGTACGGCTTTGTGTGTCGCTTCATTGGATCTTGCTTCAAATATATCGGCATCTTTATTCAAAGCGCCTGCTAGACAGCCGGATAAACCGGCACCTAATATAATCATATAACTCTCCTGCGTGGAGACCGACCCGATTGCCGGTCTCCCCTCACACGCTTCGGTTAATTAGGCGGCAGCGCGAATCTCGTTTGCCATAGAACGGATAGCCTGATAAACACTTTCGTGCTTCAGGATATTACCGGAAGTACCTTCCGCAGTCTTGAGGTACTCGGTACAAGCCGCTTCGTCCATAGAAGGGTCGGCAACGAGAGCCTTGAGAAAGCGAGAGCGAAATCCAGCACGAGCGCCACCGGAGCCTTTAGGCTTCTTGTAGCATTCGAGATCATTAGCTTTCGCAAAAGACCGGATAAGCGCAGCGGCTGACTTCTCGGTAACACCAGCGGCTTTCTTGACGATAGCGTCGACAGCTTTGCCGAAAACCTTTTCGTCAGCCAGGTCCTTGTCGGCCAGGATCTTATCGACAATCTCTGTCTTTTCTTCCTTCGAGATTGCGTAACCGGAATCAACCATATACTGGTTATAAAGCCTGGTTACGTTTTTGAACGTAGCGCCGGCGCCAATAAGAGCCATTTTCACTTCGTCCTCGCTTTTGTCCTCTGCTACTGAAGACTCAAACGCCTCGAAAATAACGTCTGTGTCGTCTAGCGCAGCTTCTACTGTTTCTGTTTCATCGTTCATTGTTGATGTCTCCATCATTAAGCCCTCGGTTCCTCCGAGTCGGTACTGCATACTATACTCCTATTTTCAGGAAAAGTCTAGTAATATTTTAAAAATCTCAGAATGAATAGTCTTTCACCCTGGGGTATTTTCCCGCTTTATCTATCAAGATTCTGTTAGGATTCTTAAGCAGATTGCTATTATGTACTACTCCTAAAGCAGTCTGCATATCCTCTAGTCCTCTGCGTTCTAACCAGTGTTTAGCCATATAGCCAGCGTATCCTCGATGCTCTACGCAAACGTATTCGTTATATGTTCTTAGCCCGCAAGTATATACCACCTTAACCATACTTGGTGAGTTCTTCTTGTTATATAGCAAGTAGTCAACGTTATGCACCTTAAGCCAGACTTGCTCTTTACCTCGAAGCACGTCGACTTCTTGCGCGGTTCCTTTCAGTAGAGTCTTGAATTGGAATACGTGTCCACAGAAGTCGCATATCTTTACTGTCGGATGATGTATAGTATCACAAGAAGGACATCGCTTGGTTATAGGCTCTCCTGTTGCGCAGCCCTTGCCCTTTTTCTTTGGGACGATATCGTTGATTGGTCCAAGCCTCTCAGTATTTCCTGCGAAGTCCAGAATGAGGCAATGGTCTTTTCCTGGAGCGGGTCTGAGACCTCGACCGATGGTTTGGATATGAATAACGGGTGACTTCGTCGGACGTAAAAGAGCAATGAGGTCAATTTCTTCATCATCGAATCCAGTAGTGAGTACATTAACATTAACCATTGCGCGAAAAGTTCCAGACTTGTAATGACTAATAACAATATCCCTATCAAAGTCCATCTTGGAATGAATAACCATAGTGGGTATCCCATTTTGACCTAACTCCTCTGCTATATTTTCAGCATGTTCTATATCTATTGCGAATACCAACCATTTCTTATAGTTGGCGCCTTTAGCTATGATTTCTTTTATAGCCATTTTAGTAATTGAATCTTTATCTACCTTCTGGGATAGAATCTTCTTATCAAAGTCGCCAGCTACTGTACGTATACCGTCAGTATCTAGTTCCATTTCCGTTACGCTGGTCTTAAGGTTACATAAGTACCCGTCTTTGATAAGTTTGTTAAATTTGTCTTTCGAGGTCATATCATAGATCAGATCATTGAAGATCGAATTATCCTGTCCGTAGATATAGCCAGCTCCCAAGCGGAATGGAGTAGCGGTTAGTCCAAAGTATCTCGGATGATCTAAACCGGCAAAGAACTTCCTATACATAGTATTCTTGCCTGGAGGTATAAGATGACACTCGTCTATAATTATAAACTGATACTTGCTAAAACGCTTAGGGTGTCTAAATATAGATTGGATTCCCGCTACTGTTACTTGCTTATACTCCCGCTTTCTCAGTCCGACAGAGTATATCCCGACATCTAGTCCGGTATGAAATTTAATAGAGTCATAATCTTGCATTAGTATCTCTCTAACGTGAGATAGAACCAGGATATTTGTCTCTGGCCATCTTTCGAGAGCTTTCAGTATAAGATCAGCAAGTACCACAGTTTTACCTGAACCCGTAGGCATGGCTACTAGCGGATGATTATCTGGATTGTTCTTCATATATGTGAAGACCTTCTCCGAAATCGGTTCTTGGTACGGTCTGAGATCGAACACTATTCAAATAACCAACTTACGAAAAATGCTATCAATACGCATACCATACTTACGATAATTATCAAGTAATAGGCTAACAGAATAAAGAATATTATTCCTATCATAGAATTAATCATTATCTGGGAGCCCACCAATCACGAGAAATACGCAGAACTTTATGATCTACCGGAGTATCAACACCTTTCAATTCAATCTTCTCGATTGATGGCTCATATTCTCGAAATATCGCCGCCATCATCTTAGATAAATTAACTTCATCTTTAACATGAATCGTTATAGTTCTTTCGCTCATCTGAATACCTCACTTAGTTCCCAGGAATCGCATCCTTTTTCTTGTTCATGCTTATTAAGCCAATGTCCGTATAGTTCGCAGCTAAATTTACCTTTCTCTTCAATATTAAATTGCTTACAGGTACGACAATTTCTATTAACGTCCGCACCCTTATGACATATAGGCTTAGCATCGCAAAACTTACACGTAAACCAGGTCGCTTCCCCTATCTTCTTGGGAGCGAACTCTGACGTTAGTATATTAAACCCTCTTGACATACAATCGTCGTGAGTTTGCTTATCGTATTTGATTCGTTCGTAATGTCTTTCCTCGTTGTCTTTATTAGTTACTACGAATAGACAGCGGGTCAGTTTAAGCTCTCCCATATATGTATGAACTTGTCCCCAATACGCCGGATTTGTTATCTTTAATCCTTTCTTGACGTAGTCATTGTATCGCTTCCTATTCATTGTTTTAATTTCTAGGAGATGTGTCGTCTTTTCGGCGCCAGGTACGCGAAGAACCACTCCGTCGGGATGTCCTTTTATATGTCCGGTCTTATCAACTACCTCCACTTGATCCGTAAGCGTATCCGCTACTTCCATACCGATAGCCAATAGGTCTTTGATGACTCTTGGTTCCTCCATATCGCCTCGCTCAAATATACGAGCCAAACGTGTCGGAATATCTCTATCGTACGCCCAATGAAAGTCGTACCATATCTTTCTAGAGCATGGACCGGAAAGTCCAGAGATACCTATATATTCTCTGAACCCCTGTTTAACCATACCGCTTTCTATCGCGTCATGAAGTAAATCTTGCTTAGGTATAAGCGCCATTACATTATACCATTTAATTCATCAGCGGTATTATTCAACTGAGCACACACGTTACTTAAACGATCATCGGCAGTACGCAAGCGATCTATAATAGAAACAGGCTCGGACATTTTATTTGTGGCGCCGTCATCAGTAGGATGAGCTCCACGTAGACGACTCAGAATATTATCATATTGTAATGACGCGCGTTCAAGACCACTATATAAACTTTCAAGTTGGTTCATATGTTCTTCTAATGCTGTTATCGGACGGTCAGTTTGCATTTGTGCTGACATTCCGGCTTGTAGGTGATTATCTTGATTCATTATTATCTCCAATTAGTGGTGACCCCTGGGTTGAAAGGTAGAACACCGTGTCGGCCCAGGGGCCACCCGTAAACACCCGACACGATGCGTAAATTAGTGACGACAACCGCCCTGGAGTGAGTGGGCACAGGCGGGCTGTTGCCGGAGCACAGGTATTTTGTCTGCAGGCTCATTAGACAACTCCTCGCTACTTCTTTGGCTTAATAGGCGCCACTTTCTCGAACGGACTCTCGTCTGATTCTTGTTCCGGCATCTCAGACTCTATTCTATAAGCCTTGATCTCGTTCTTTGGCGGGAACTTATCCGTGCCCTCCTTGATAGATACTCGAACAGCTATAGCGATACCATGAAGCTCTGTTGAATCCTCGATCTCATCGAGTTCGCAAGCCTCGCATAAAGAAGCCAATTCTTTCTGGGCAATCTCTACGGCTGTCTGATTAGGATTAACCAGGTTCATAAGATTAAACAGGTAGCGACCCGTATACTCGCCTTCCAAGACCTTTAATTGACACGTCAAATACTTTCCAGTGCCGGCGGCTGTATCTTTCATTTCAGATTTAACTACTTCCGCTAGGTACCACCCAGCAGGGATAGGCTCGAAGCCTCCCATTTTCTCACTGTCTTTAGCGTTAAAGACTTCTGGTAACATCGACATACTACTCACCTTTAATTTTGTTAAAAATATCCGTAAAATTCGGATGCTCGTTTTCATCTAACTTCCCTGATCTATCCTTACACGGACGCTTACGATCAGCTAGCGTCTGAACATACCTTTCTCCCTTCCTACTTACCTGTAAACAGAATACTTCATCTACCAAATACGGCAAGTCGAAAGGCAATACCTTACCAGGCATATACGGCTCGAACGTAACTATGCCGCTATCCTCGTCTTCATACCTACGTTCTTTGGCTATCAGGATTACATTCTTACCGTCCATATCCCTGAAATTCCTTATCATTGTACCTATAGATTCAGCGATCTTTCCATAGGCTTGTCTAGCGTCTATCTTACCGGAAGACGACGCATCAATTAGATTTTTCTTAAACTCCGACAGAGCCGTAACTGTTATCTCACTCAGAGAATCCAGTATAATGGTATCGTAATCAGAATCTACCGTGTATTTGTAAGCCTCTCCAATAGACTTGATATTATCTACTTCAATGTAGGGTATATCTTTGTCTGCCAAAGAGAGCAAGCCCTTCTCGGCAGATATAATAATTGGATTAGGAGCGGTGGAAGACATTACCGTCTTCCCCGTTCCGGATCCACCGTATAGCACGCATTTTATACCGTTAGTGCTAACATCAGCGGTAGAGTGTATCTTAATCGCCATCCTGGTCTTCCCTACCTACCCATTCAGCTCCTATCACTCCAGGGAAGTACGAGTTCTCGTAGCTAGCACCTTTTATAGTGCCGTGAACCCTCCCTGTACTAGCTGGTTTATGAGGTTCCTCTATCCTAAGAATGGTAAACTCTTCTCCATCTGATAGAGTTACTTGGTCACCCACGTAAACGGGCATCCTACTTGCGCTGTATATAAGTTTCATAATACATCTACCGCATCCTGAAGTCTATCAGAATTGGCTTTCTTTCCTTGTAAAATATGAGTTCCTCTTGCTATCTTACCTACTGCTTGATCGTTAACGCCGCACGATTTACCGACGTCAACCCAAGACCAATCAGGATGTCTCGCGATTTCTTGAAGAACGGCAGCTAGCTGTTCTTTAGAAATGCGAGTAGGTGCCGCACGTCTAGTACGCGGCGATCCCAAAGAAGGCTTATCATCAGCCCTAGATGCGTAAGATATGCCTTTTTCCTTCAGAAAATCCTCGATATCAGCAGCTTTCCTGAAAGTATTCGCCGTAATTGTAAATTGTATATTCATTTGTCTACCTCTTTGTATTTATCAAACCAGGGCTTGAAGTTATCAAGTTCCTGGACGCTTGGGAAAGTCCCTTTAAAACAGATCGCCCGATCATCAATAGTTAAATACGCAGCGGGCTTCTGCGTTGGAAATTCCAAATAATCCGTAAAAAGAAATCCTTGATCGTTAAACCAGTTCTTCATAGCGGCGATGCCGTATGGTGATTTACTTCTGGAAGAATAGATATTAACAATATAATCATCATGCATTATCATCGTACCTAACCATTTGAACGCTCCGTTTACTGGAGGATCGGGAATAACATCTATTCCAGACCAGGGAGTCATATATGAATGTATAACTCCATCGAAGTCTACACATAAGTGTTTCTTCATTTTATTCTCCAAGAGTTATCTCCAGACTAGGTGCAGCCGGCTTGACTATGATAACGTCATCTAAAGTTTCAGTGTTACCTGCCTTCTTATATTCACTTAAGCTAAGTTTGTACGTGATTTTAATTAGATCAAGCTCTTCTTCAGTCAACAAGTTGTCATTCATGAGATCAAGTAATTCTTCTTGATCAAGAGTATAAGTGACGTTCAGCTTTAGCCTAATCTTAAAGCCATGTAACACGAAGTGATGAGTTCCTAACTCCAGGTCGAGACCAAGCTCGTAAGCTATGGTCTTACGTATTTCCATTTCCCGAAGTTTCAACTCTTTAAGCTGGATGGCGAGTTGCCTCGCCTCCTCCAGCAGTTCGTGATTCACTCGGTCTTTCCCACTGTAATACGCAGGGTAATTAACTGAGGAGCCGGACTCGGCAGACCGTCCTTTTTGATATAGATAGTCGGCACCATAGAGCCTTTGGCTTCGTATACGTGGCTATGTACAACACTCTTTTTAAGAGTCATTTCGATCTCGTTCATTAGTCGTCTCCAAAAGTGGTATCCCACTCGTCGTCGGTGATACCAGTCATGATAAACTCACGATCGGCAGGCTTTAAGTTCGGCATAGCATTCTGAATCAGCTCGCCATTTTCCCAGGAATGGATTTGCTCCGGTGTAACTTCTATCTCCTTTGTATTCTCTTTGCCCGAAAACGGGCTTAGTCTAGTGATTAACATTATTTGCTACCTCTCAAGTAACGATCTTCATCGTATTGAGCTAACCCTGGCTCGTTATAATGAATAAAAGTCCCGTGGGTATTCGGGACAGTTTTGATAGCGTCTTCCAAGAACTCAAGGTCATTCCAGTTAAGGGTGACCTCGCCTCGAACGATCAGCGTATACTTCTTATCAGTGACGTTGTCTAGATAACCACTCACGTTAGCCACCATAGATCGGCAACTTTAGTATCGGGAGTTATAAAGTGGAAGATCGATTCGTCAGGTCGATGACGATCACATTGGAATAGTACGATCCAATCTTTAGGTTGTATCTCGTTTTCGAATGACCAGCATTTAATCTTCCTTTCTTCGAGAAGCTCAACAAGCCTCTTCATATTACTGCTAACAGTTACGTCTAAATCACACATTTCGTTTACCTTTCAAGTAGTTTATGTTATTGCTTATCTCCAGCGAGCAGCCTCCACTCATCGAAGGATTCTTGTGGAGATATACCGGCTTCAATCTCGGCTTCCCAATCGTAGTCTTCAAAAGCCCACGAAGTTTGGCCGAGAGTTTTGATAAATATATCATCCAGTTCTCTATACCATTTCACTCCTGGAGAATCAGACATTGTAGTCTCCTTTATTGTGGTCGTAGCAGTATTTCTCGATAACTTTCAGTTCATTAAAAGCAACAGAGAGGAAGGATTCAATCTCACGACGAGATTTGAAGAGCGTAGGATAGCATAGACGATTCTGCTCGTTATTAAACATATATTGCATTAAATTTCCGCCGATAATCTGGCCGAATTTATTACCTATCATATAGGAGTTAACAGCGTTTTCGAGTTTCATATGAGGCATAGCCCTAAGACGACAATGTCGTTTAAGGGATAAACCAACTTCTTTATCTTCTATCATTTCTTTCTACCTTTCATCAATCGAACTACTATTATACCGCGAAACGATAGTGGAGGTCTAATAGATTCTCTTAATACCCCTATAAACAGAATCTATTAGCTATTGGATTAATCATGGAGTATAATAGTAGGTTCCCGCTGTTCAATCCTTAATAAGAGGCACCGTGAGTTGAAAAAGAAAAACAGTAGCGACTTTTTAAAACTGTTCCCTGGTCATCATATATTCGTGACTATGAAGGAAGACAGCTCTAGCCCACCGATACACTATCATGGAGGATATAAGAAAGCAGAGAAATCTCTAAAGAAAAAGAATGAAACAGACGGTGTGTTCTTTACTGTTAATGAACTGAACGAACACTTAGATAAAGGTAGACATCGCACTAAGAAGATGGTGGTTCGTTGTCGCGCTGTATTTATGGACGATGATAATCCCGCAGACTCTCCCAGAGATGACTTTCCTATAACTCCATCAGTGACGGTCAATAGCTCTCCAGGCAAGTATCATTACTACTGGTTAACGAATACTGATGATCAGACGGCATGGGACTTAGTACAACGCGCTATTATCACTCGATATGGTGGAGATAAACAAGCAAAGGACTTAACCAGGTATCTAAGACTGCCTGGGTTTAATCATAATAAGAAAGAACCTTATATGGTCACTTATTCCGGCAAAGGATATGGATATACTTGGGAAGATATAGTTGAAGCATTCCCTCCATTAGAAACTGATGAGAAAGAGGATAAGAAAGGCAATATCACTAGCATAGCCGACTCTCAGACTGATAGCGATATAGATAAGATCATAGAGACAGCGGGTGCCGGCTTACATGGAGCTATTAACAAACGATTACTAGGCGACAAACGTGACGGAATGGCTAAAATGCGAGCCATTAAGATGATACGTATGATGGGACAGATGGTACCGGACGATCAGCGCGATGAAAGGTGGGAAAACAGATTTAGTTTTGAAGAGTTAGAGAGATCATGGGAAGGCGCTGAAGATATAACCGTTGTAGTGCCGGAGATAGAACACGACGATATAATTAAGGGTGAAATGCCTTGGCCACCAGGACTATTCGGAGACTTAGCACAGTCCGCATTTAACATGGCGAGGTTCCAGTATCGCGAGGTGGCTATAATATCCGCTGTAGGCTTAGTCGCTGGAATATGCGGACGTAAGTTTAATGCTGAAGGCGCTGGTCTCAACGTGTATGCTACTCTTATTATGGATACGGGTATGGGCAAAGACTCCATTAACAGATTTATTACCACAGCCTTAATGACCGCCAATGACGTAGGTACTGGTAGTAGCTTTATTGGTCCGGTTAGATTCACTGGTCCTCGTGCTGTGTATAACTCGCTTGAATCGGCACGTAGCCAGGTCTGTGTATTCACCGAGGCGGGATTACTTTTGAATAGCAAATCCGGTGATGGCGATGGCCTTAAAAGGGTGTTATTGGGACTATATACTAAATCAGGTAAGAATGACTTCAGCGGTACAGAGATGTATAGTGATACCGAGAAAGGTGTAAAGAGTATGCGCGCTCCAGCTCTATCTATCATTAACGAGAGCACTCCAGAGATGCTCTTATCAGTATTCAAGAAAGGTGATGGACTCCGCTCTGGTGATATACCTAGACAGTTGATCTATCGTATTGTTGGAGCTAAACCAAACGCAAATAGAAAGGCTCATACGCACTCTGTATCCCAGGAGTGTTTGGATAAGATTAAACATCTAATCAGTAAGTGTTCAGGTGTGCAAGCTGCCGAAGATCCTACTGCTTGGGACCTGGAGCCTGACGATAAGGTAGACGCAAGTATGATAGAATGCGAAGAGTATTACGTGAAGATGCAAAACGAGAACAGAAATAGTAATACTACCAAATACTCGATGGCAACTAGAGCGTACTACAAAGCGGTACGATTAGCTGCTATAGCCTCTGCCTTTAATCACTTTGATCTAGCTATACATGAAGAAGAATGGTTATGGGCAAAGGAAATGATATCCTTTGAGATGGATGGACTAGCTCATTTCTTTAAAGGTGGAGGAATGGGCGATCCAATAGCGGATATTGTTTCGAGATACGCCATACCGGTAATTAGCAGGATACTGAATGATCAACTGACGATACGCAACGGTATGAGTCGCAAAGAGCATAAAGCTGGTAAATTTAAGCTGTATGAGTTTACCCAATCATTAAAGAATACCCAGGAAGTGATAGAACTGGCTGATAAGTCAGGCTACAGCCTTAAGTCTGGACAGCAAAAACTGATAGATTATATGATTAGTAACGATATGTTGTACCGAGTACAAAGCGCAAGAGCTAATGTTTATCAGGTAACTGATACTTTTCTTGCTGCTTGCGAAGGGTGATCCTTAACTTCCTTAACTTTTCCCTACTAAATACTTAGGGAAATACCTTATGAATCAGGGACTTAGGAAGAAATAAGGAGGATTTTAGGCTCGGCGTGCGCCCAGGCGTTCCCGATACCGTATGTGCCTAGCCCTTCCTTAATATCGTCTGTTTCGGTCGTAACCTACTGATTTATATAGTATTTTATTAAGGAAATAGTTAAGGAAAAGCAAAGGAATTCGTAAGGAAAACGTAAGGAATCATAACTTAGAGAAAGAATATGTTAACTCAAGATGTAATATTGCATTTACCCTGGCCGCCGACCGTGAACAGCTACTATAAGATCACGAGGCATGGACAGCGGTACTTAGACAAGAAGGTAAGGGCATTCCGCGATGTGGTAGCTGAGAGTGTCCACGAGCAAATGCCTGGAGTGACTCTAGATGAGTCTATCTTTATGGAGGTATATCTGTTCCCACCTGACCGCAG
>SDBT01004201.1_pt1 | contig 24540 bp, 22 predicted proteins | sample 2277101 | NCBI WGS metagenome assembly SDBT01 (sample SAMN10404973, study PRJNA504765) | marine sediment metagenome | isolation source: marine sediment core GS10_PC15, 103 cmbsf | place: Arctic Ocean: Southern Knipovich Ridge | collected 2010 | reverse complement strand
AACAGTCACTGAGGTTTCCGTGGTTTGGCCGGATGCCACACCAATAATCTCCCAGAAATAGATTTCAGCTCCGGGAACACTCTCCCAATTAAGAGTGGGGGTAAGAGAAATATCTTTTGCTCCGATTAAAAGAGTGGAAATCTTCTCAAAGGGCTGAAATTCTATCAGGAGAGGGTTTTTCAGAACTTCAAAATTTATTTTTATTTCTCTGATTGGAACAACTCCGGCAGGAAGAGAAGGAGCCGGTCCTTCCTTCTTAAAATATCCAAACCATAAAATAACAGCGGTTACCAAGAGTACCACTCCAAAACCAATAATTAAGTATTTTTGTTTTTTTCTTTCTTTAATAAATTTTACAGCCATATTTTTAGAATTTTGAGTTTTCTATGGGGTTTCTGTTTCTGCCCCTTTCATCTCTACCTCCTGATAGGTACGAGCTTTTAATACTAAGCTAAAAGTAAATAACTTTTTTTCTTCTTCTGTTGTTTCGGGAGAAGAAAAACCAATAGAATCTATTTCAAATAGTCTGGCATTTTTGTAAATAACAGAAAGGAAATTTCTAAAAGCGGCGTAAGAACCCGAAACTGAAATGGAAAGAGGGATTTCTTGAATTCCTTCTTCTTCGGAAGAAATTTCCCCTATATCAACCGAATTTAAAATTAAGCCATTTTCCGCACTTGTTTTCAGAATGAAATTATATAAAGCGGGTTTTGAAGGATTAGCAGAGAGAGCAGTATCAATTTTGGAAAGCTCATTCGCATACTCTGAGAGTTTGTTAATATAACCCTCTAATTTAGAAAGATATTCTTCTTTTTGCCTAATACTTTCATCTTTCATTTCAAGTTCTAATTCTTTGTTTTTAAATTCCTGATATTTAGGCCACCAAAGAAAATACCCCCCCGAGGTTAAAGCAAGTAAAATAATGATAATAATGATAGGAATAATTCGAGACATTATTTGAAAATCTGAGAATCAAAAGTAAGTAAGAGGGTAAAATTAATCCCTCCTTCCTCGCTCATTGAAAGCCCGGATAGATTTAAATCTTTTACAAGGGGTTCTTGTTTTAAAATAAGAACTTGTTGTTCAATAGTTACGAAACTATCTGCCTGGCCAAAAATAGTTAGTTCTCCTTTCTCAAAAGTAAAATTAAAAGTAGAAAACCAAACATTAGGAAGACATATTCTTTCTAAAAATTCAAAAATCTTTAATGGTTTTTTATGTCCTAAGAGTAATTCGTTAAAATCATCAATTTTTTGCTTAATAGGAAAAACTTCTCCTTCCTTCTTTCTTATGGCTTCTTCTAAAGGAAGAGTTACTAAGTTTTTTTCCTCAATCTCTCGAGACATTTGTTTTGCAGATCTATACAAATAAAAATAGCTAGCCGAGAAAGCTAAAATTAATATTACACAAAGAACCCCAATAATAATCGCCCAAAGGGGTATTTTAATTTTTCGTTTGGGAGTAATTTCTATAGCCATGTTCGCTCATGCTCACTACTAATTTACACAAATTTATAGCGGATTTCCACTGATAAATATCTGTGGTAATCAGCTATTAACCAGCGGTAATCGTAAGTAATTTACTCAAGGCCTTTTAATGCTAAACCAACAGCGATCGCATAGGATGGTCCTATTTCTTTTAGAGTTTCGGTAAGAATTGACGGACAGGCGATATGTAAAAAAGGGTCAGCAATAATTACTTTTTTCTTTAATTCGGCGGAAAAATACTCTTTTAAGCCAGGCATTGAGATTAAACCTCCAGCCAAAACAATCTTTTCTATTTTTTTTCCTTCCTGCCGATAAAAACCCCGAAAAACTTTCCTAATCTCTTCTAAAATTGAATCAATTAAGGGAATTAGGATTTTTCTGATTTCTTTTGGAGATCCGCCGGAACTACTACTGTCTGGCACTAATCCGTACTTTCTTTCTAATTCCTCAGCTCTATTATGATCAATATTTAAAGATCTGGCTATAACTTCTGTCAACTCATTCCCGGCAATATTAAAACTGTGGCTTGATTTTAAAATTCCTTTTTCAAGAATACTGCAGGTAGTACTTCGCGCCCCGATATCTATCAATCCTATTATCTCCTTTTCTTTCTCATCTTTGATTGAAGCTCTAGCTAAAGCAAACACTTCGGGCTCTAAAATCCTTAATTTCAAATTAGCGAGATTGGCAATGTGTTGATATTGATTAATAACATCATTAGGAATAGCTACCACTAAAATTTTAAGAGTGGTTCTAGAAGGCTCGCCCTCAATTATAAACCAATCCAAAGTGACATCAGTAAGAGGGAGAGGAATAAATGGTCTAACTTCATAGTTAACCGCCTCAGGAACTTCATCTTTACTCATTACCGGCAATTTAAAGGTAGTAGAAAAACTACAAAAATCAGGAATAGAAAAATTAACTTCTTCGGTCTGAATTTCGGCTTCCTTAGAGATAGTCTGAATAGCTTTGGCTACCTGTTTGTCAGAAAGCGTAAGATTCTTTTTTTGAAAAATTCTAAAGGATTTTTCTCTAAAAGCCGAGGTTCCTATCTCTCCATAATTCATAAGTCTATAGACCTGTCCTCGCCGTCCCAGTTCAATGATTCTTAACGATGAAGTTCCGATATCTATCCCCAAAAAATTTTTAGGTCGTATTTTAAATAATTTACGGATATCTCGGAACATTATTTAATTGTAACATATTGAAAAGAAAAGAACTATGTGGAAAACAATTCGTCATTTAAACATTTTAGCATTTAAACATCTAAACATTTTGTTAAAACGTTAATATGTTAAGATGTTAATATGAACTTGTCTTCAATTAAGGAGTTTATTTTAGATATTCTTTTTCCAAAATTCTGTATTAACTGCTCAAAAGAAGGAAGTTATCTCTGCCAAGATTGTTTTTCTTTAATTGATATTTCCGAAAGACAATACTGTCCTTTTTGTTTTCAGCCAAGAGTTGTACTTGATGGCAAGACCTGCAGTTTCTGCCGGAGATCAAAAAAACTAATTGGTCTTTACTCTGCTACTTCATATAATAATTTTATTGTCAAAAAAATGATAAACCAATTCAAATACGAACCTTATATCAAAGAACTATCAAAACCTTTATCTTTTTTAATTATACATTATCTAATTAATTTAAACAAAATGCCTGCCTGCATTGCTACGCAAAGCGTTGCAGGCGGGTCGAACTTTTTTGATTTCGTCTTAGTTTCTATCCCGCTCCACAAAAAGAAATTAAAACAAAGAGGATTTAACCAGGCAGAAGAAATAGCTAAAGAACTCTCAGAAAACTTAAAACTTCCGGTATTCAACGATATTTTAATTAAAACAAAACAAACTCCAGCCCAAGTGAAGTTAGAAAAAGAAGAAAGAGAGAAAAATATTAGAGGAGTTTTTTTATGCCAAAAATCAGAATTGGTAACAAATAAAAAAATTCTTTTAGTAGATGATATTTTTACTACCGGCGCCACAATGGAAGAATGCGCCCGCGTCCTGAAAGACGCGGGCGCTAAAGAGGTTTGGGGCGTTGTGGTAGCAAGGGGATAAAAAAAACATCCCGCTGAACGGGGTGTTTTTAATTGCGGAGGGGGTGAGATTCGAACTCACGAGTCCGTGAGGACGCCGGTTTTCAAAACCGGTGGAATAAGCCGCTATCCGACCCCTCCAAAAAAGCGGAGGAGGTGGGACTCGAAGGAGTTGCCCGAAGGACATTGCCTCCTCCCCCGCCAAGGCGGGGTCGTCGCAATTCGGGGGGTGAGTTCTCACCACATCCTCGCTCTACAAAACAATCTTAAACCACTAAAGGGGTTTTCGTTTGTTTGCGGAGGAGGTGGGACTCGAACCCACAAGTCGCTTTTACACGACGATGGATTAGCAATCCATTGGAATAACCAATTATCCGACTCCTCCCAGCGCCTTTATTCTACCTGTTAAAATTAATAAAGTCAATTGATTTTTAGCTATTTTCATGGTAAATTTGAAAGTACTTGTCCCCATAGCTTAATGGATAAAGTAGGGGCTTGCGGAGCCCCTGATGAGGGTTCGACTCCTTCTGGGGACACATAAAAAAATCGCCTTGCTGAGCTTGGCGATTTTTTTGATTTAAGAAAGTATTCACAACTCTTCCTCTGAAATTACTTTTATTCCATTCTTTTTTAACAAAGCAGTTGCCACGCCATCGCCTTTAATTAATTTTCCCGAAAAGGTGCCGTCATAAATTTTGCCGCAGCCGCAAGACGGGCTTCTTTGTTTAAAAATCGCTTCTTTAATGCCGAATAATTTTGCCAACTTTGAAACTTCTCTTGCTCCTCTCTCAAAATTCTCTGTTTCATCTTTTCCTGATGCGGTAATTACTCTCTTTCCCTGTCTTTCTGAATTTTCTCTCGGAGTCGGCAAACCGCCTAATTGTTCCGGGCAAACTGGGATTAAAACTTCCTTTTTTGAAAGTTTTATCACTTTTTTATTTGGCTTGCTTTTATTGTCATATCTGCATTTTATTCCCAATAAACACGCGCTGCAAAGTTTTACCCTCACGCTAAACAAGGAATCCCGCCTTCGGCGAGTTTTGTCTTTGACAAAACTTTTCCTTGTTATGGTGTGGGGGTTCATATTAAGGTTGATTTTAAAGGGTTTTTTGCTTAATATGTCAGTATAATATACTTTTATGAATCTTTCTACTCCTATTGAACAAATCTCTGGGATCGGACCTGTTTTTCAGAAAAAATTAAAGAGATTAAGAATTAAAACAGTAAACGATCTCCTTTTTCATTTTCCTCATCGCTATGAGGATTTTTCAAATTTAATTCCTATTTTAAAGGTAAAAATCAATGAAATCTGCACCATTCAGGGTAGAATTCTTGAAATTAAAACCAGCAGAACATGGAAAAAGAAAATGTTTTTAACCCAGGCGATTATAGAAGATAAAACCGGAGCAATAAAAGTAATCTGGTTTAACCAGCCGTATTTAACAAAAACTTTAAAAAAAGAAGATAATCTTTTTCTTTCGGGAAAAGTAGTTTTAAGGGGAAACGAAATATATTTAGCTAACCCTATTTATGAAAAATTTTATCAAAATAAAGATCTAATCCATACGGGAAGATTGGTGCCGGTTTATCCTGGAACTGAAGGATTATCCTCAAGATGGCTTAGATATATTTTAAAATCATTATTAATTTATTTTAAAAATAAAATTCCTGAAACTCTCCCAGAAAAAATAATAAAAGAAAATAAATTTTTACCAATAAATAAAGCTCTCTGGCAAATCCATTTTCCAGATTCAAAAAATTTAGCTAAAGCAGCCCGAAAAAGATTCTCTTTTGAAGAACTCTTTTTTATTGAGCTTTTTGTCTTAAGAGAAAGAGCAAAACTGGCTAAAGAAAAAGCGGCTGCTTTTTCTTTTAACTTAAATCTAATTAAAAAATTTGTTGCCTTTTTACCTTTTAAACTTACCGACGCTCAAAGAAAATCTGCCTGGCAGATTTTAAAAGATTTGGAAAGGCCGCAACCAATGAACCGACTTTTGGAAGGAGATGTCGGCTCAGGAAAAACGGTTGTTGCAGCTATGGCCGCTTTAAATATAACTAAGGCGGGTTTTCAAGTAGCTTTTATGGCTCCGACCGAGATTTTAGTTAAGCAGCATTTTCAGGAAGTTGCCAGATTAGTTCAAGATTTCAATTTAAACATTGGCCTGCTAACCGGGAAACAAGACCAGTTCCGTTCAAAAAAACTAAAAAACGAGATAATTGAAATTTCCCGGAGAAAACTTCTTGAAAAAACATTAAACGGCGATCTGGATATTTTAATCGGCACCCACGCTTTAATTCAAGACAAAGTAAAATTCGGAAAGCTGGGATTGGTAATTCTAGACGAACAGCACCGTTTTGGAGTAGAACAAAGAGCCAAGCTTTGTAAACCATCTAAAGAAAATAAATTAATTCCTCATTTGCTTTCAATGACCGCCACTCCTATCCCCCGCACCCTTGCTTTAACTGTTTATGGCGACCTGGATCTTTCTTTAATTGACGAGTTGCCCAAGGGAAGGAAAAAGATAATTACCAAAATAATTAAACCTGAGGAAAGAAAAAAAACCTATAGTTTCATTAAAAAAGAGATAAAAAAGGGAAGGCAGGTTTTTGTAATTTGTCCGAGAATTGAAGGAAACAATGATAATGAAGAAAATCAACAATCAGAAGCCAAACTTAGCTGGGCCAAGGTAAAAGCAGTAGAGGAAGAATATGAGAAATTATCAAAAGAAATTTTTCCTGATTTAAGAGTTGGAATGCTTCATGGAAAATTGGCAGGAAAAGAAAAAGAAAATATAATGAAAGATTTTAAAAATAAAAAAATAGATATTTTGGTCTCAACTTCTGTTATTGAAGTAGGAATTGATGTTCCTAATGCCACGGTAATGATGATTGAGGGGTCTGAAAGATTTGGCTTGGCACAGCTTCATCAATTTCGGGGAAGAGTAGGCAGGGCAGGTTATCAATCTTATTGTTTATTATTTACTGACTCATTTTCTAAAAAAACTCGACAAAGATTAAAAGCTATTATTAGCTGTGAAGATGGGTTTGCTTTAGCTGAAAAAGATTTGGAAATCCGGGGACCGGGTGATTTTAGCGGAACCAGGCAATGGGGAATTCCTGACTTAATGATGAGCTCTTTAACAGATCTTTCTTTGGTTGAAAAGACCAGAGAATCAGCAAAGAAGATTTTATTAGAAGATCCTCAATTAAAAAAATATCCCGTTTTGCGGGATAAATTAGTAAGATTTAGAGAAAGAATACATCTTGAATAAATCTAATCCGGCTTATTTCCTAAATTTCTCGGTCACCCAAAAGCCCATGTATTTTCCGAACATCCAGCGAGTTTGAGCGTCAAGAGCGGGAATAGCGGTGAAAAATACCATCATTATTGGAAATAAAAGCCAGCCGAAGGCAAACACTAAATATTTTGAACGCCCGTATTCTGGGGGTTTTGGCGGAAGCAAAAGAAAACTCAAATAAATAGAACTTACTAAACCAATCATGGCAAAAGTCATCACTCTGCTAATTATCTTTGGCAGATTATAAGAAATTAAAGTTTGAGAAAATCCAGGCCCTCCCAAAATTAAAGGAAGCCAGCCTAAGAAAAAAATTATAATACTGGATGTAGCCCAAGAAAAATGCCCTTCAATCAATTCAAGACCCAAAGAAAGTTTCTTCAAAAAGGAGATTTTTTTGTTTTTTAAAAAACCAAAAAGAAAATAGGATATATCGCCCACCCCATAAGCCCATCTTCTTTGCTGTTTGTAAATATTAATTAAAGTTCTAAAAAAGTTTTTTGCTACATTAGCGTCCATAGAAATTGGATAATACAGGGGCTGAACCCGATAATCTCCATCATATCTTAAAAAACACTGCCAGAAAATTCTTGAATCATCTGAAACAACATTAGTTTGTTTAAACCCAACGTCTAACAAAGCCCGAAAACTCATTGAATGGGACGAAAAAGTAACTAATTTTTCCGGTCTTTCTTGGTTCATCGTATGCCAGAAAGTTGAGGAGAAAGAAAAGACTCGAGAAATTACTGGAACTTGCCAGATATTATTAACAAAAAGTGGAACCGGCTGAAAACTGGTTCTGGTAGGTTTTTCTGAGGTTAAATAGTGATAAGTTAAACAACTAAAATATTTTGGGAAAACACAGGTATCAACATCAAAAGAAGAAAAAATTATATTTTCATAAGGAATTTTAAGCGGGTCAATAATTTTCTCTTTTACTTTTTTAGCTGCCCAAGTTTCATTGGAGCCCTTGCCTGAAATCTCACCCGGCAGGTCAGCGGGATGCCAAGTAATTAGAAATTTAAAAAATTTGGAACTAAATTCTTTTTCAATTTCCTTGACTCTTTTTAAAATTTGGCCCTTCACCCTCTCCTCGCAAGCTAAAACTATAATCATTTTATCTTTTGGATAATCTGTTTTTTCCAAGGCCTTAAAGTTGTCCCGTATAACTTCTAAGGACTCTTTACACATAGGAATAACAATTAGATGATAAATTTCTTTCCAACTCTTAATAGCAGATAGTAAATTGAGTTTTTCTATCCAGTCAATTTTTTCATGTTCTGCCATTTTTCTATAACTTATCCAAAGGTATAAAGAAAAATAAATTGTTCGAAAGAACCAAAAAATTACAAAAATTATAATGAAGATAGATATCAAAAGAGGCGACTTCCAGGAAAAGTAAACAGCTAAAAATAAAACCCCCCAGGATAGAAATCCGGGAAAAATCTCAAACATCCTAAAAAGGATTCTCTCGCTTAGTTTTTTTAAATCAGGAGCTCTGCCAATTCTAAGATAATAATCTTTTTTTTCCTGAGAATGATTAAAATCCATTATTTTCCATAATAGCACTTTTTAAACATAAAAAAAGAAGGCGACCTTTTTATAGATCGCCTTGTGGCTTTTGCGATGGTTTATTTCGCTGGCTCTGGTAATTTTTGTGTCTCTTGTACCGTATCTTGCTGTTGCGGTCCCTTTGGCTTCAGGGATATAAGCTTAACTTCCGTTTCTGGTTCCTTTTTAGGAGCTTTTGTTGACCTTGACTTGATGACTTTATCCATTTTTTTCAGGATCTTGCTAATTTGCTCCTTGAGCGTCTGATTCTCTGAAGAGATCTGCTGAATTTTCTCTTGGGAATTTTTTTCAGCATCTTTAAGTTTTTGTTCAAGAACCTCATTTTCTTGCTTGAGTTTCTGAACCTCTTTTGCCTTCTCTTGTTCTATCCTATCCCTAAGCATCTGATTTTCGCGCCGGAGATTCGTGTTCTCTGCAATCATTCCCTGATTTACTGAAGGCATTGAATAGACCGCTTGAGCAGGTTGAGTACGTCCTTGATTTCGGCGTTCCTGCTCTTTTTGCGCTAAATCCCAAGCTTCCCAAGTACTCTTCAGAGAACTAGCTGCGCCAGCAAGATCTCTAGCCAATTGACCAACAGCTATCATTTTCCCAGCATCTGAATCACCTTGGAATCCGCCATAGCTACCGTAGCTACCATAGCTACCGTAGTTACCATAGTTACCGTAACCTTGAGGGTTTTGCAAAGTAGGATGACTCGCTTTCACTGTGCTGACACTTACCACCATTACCGCTACCATCATTAATGTCATTAACAACTGTTTCATTTCAGGTCTCCCTTAATAAGAGGTTAACAATTTTTACCCATTACCTATTTCCAATGTTCTATCTACATTATACGCCTATCGTTCAGATTTGTCAAGCCCTGCGACCCCACGGGGAGTCGAACCCCGGTTTTCAGGATGAAAACCTGATGTCCTAACCACTAGACGATGGGGTCAAGCAAAAGTATTCTACCTTAAAAATTGAAAAAAATCAAGATTTCAGATAAGATAATAAAACATGAAGGTTTTAGCTATTGAAACATCGTGTGACGATACCTGTATTTCAATAATTAAAGCTTCCGGCAGCCCGCCTTCGCTAAAGCTACGACGGGCAAGAAAGAGGCTTAATTTTGATATTCTTTCTAATATTGTTTCTTCTCAAGTAGAAGTTCACAAAAAATGGGGAGGAGTACATCCTACTCTAGCGAAAAGGGAGCATCAGAAGAACCTTGTTCCTGCGTTAAAGAAAGCTTTAAAGAAAGCAAAAATGCTTAAAATTTCTAAACAAAGCAACCCTACGGGGAGTCCGCTTCGCGTCCAGCAAAAGCAACCCTCCGTGGAGTCTCTCACTTTGCTCAATCCAGCCAAATTCCAAAAACTAAAAAAAATATTAGAAAGAGAAGAATATTTATTAAAAAAAGTAGAAAAATTTTTAAATCGATATCAAAAGCCGGGAGTTGATTTGATTGCTATTACGGTAGGTCCTGGATTGGAGCCCTGTCTGTGGGTAGGGGTGAACTTTGCTAAGGCAATCGCTTTCTTCTGGGACATACCAATAATCACAGTTAATCATATAAAAGCTCATATTTTTGTAAACGAAATTAATAGAAAACCATTAACCCAAAAAGATTTCCCGGCTGTTTGCTTAATCGTTTCTGGCGGCAATACTCAACTTTTTCTAATGGAAGATTTCGGGAAATACAAAATACTTGGAGAAACAAGAGATGATGCGGCTGGAGAATGTTTTGACAAAGTAGCCAAAATTTTAGGACTTGGCTATCCAGGAGGACCCGTTATCGCCGCTAAAGCAAAGGAGACCCGCTCTCCGTTAGCTGACGGAGAGCGGGTCTCCTTCAAACTGCCGAGGCCAATGATAAACCAGAAAAATTACGACTTTAGTTTCTCCGGCTTAAAAACTGCCGTTTTATATAATTTCAAAAGCCAAACTCCTAAAACAAGAAAAAGCAAGCAGTATATTAAAGAAATGTGTTATGAAACCCAGCAGGCCATCATTGATGTTTTAATCAGTAAAACCGTAAAAGCGGCTAAAGCATACAAAGCAAAAATAATAATTCTCGGCGGAGGTGTTTCAGCTAACCGAGAACTTCAGAGACAATTCCAACAAAAAATTAAAAAAGAAAAGTTGAATTTTAGGTTTCGGGCTCCAAGTTTTAAGTTTTGTACTGACAACGCGGCAATGGTGGCTGTAACTGGATATTTTAAATGGAAAAAAATGAAAAAAGCTGAAAATTGGCAAGATATAAAAGCAGTGGCGAATTTAAGAATTACATAAAAATATGTTAAAATGAATTTGTTATGAAGCTTTCTAAATCTTACAATCCAAAAACAACTGAAGATAAGATTTATAAGCTCTGGCTAAAGAGTGGCTTTTTTAATCCGGATAAACTCCCCAAGCGCCATAAAAAACCTTATACGATTGTTATTCCTCCTCCGAACGTAACAGGCGAGCTTCATATGGGTCATGCCCTTAATGCGGTAATCCAAGACATTCTAATTCGCTGGAAAAGAATGCAGGGTTTCAAAACCCTCTGGATTCCTGGAACAGACCATGCTGGGATAGCTACTCAGAATGTAGTTGAAAAAAAATTAAAAAAGGAGGGGTTAACCAGGTTTGATTTAGGTCGGGAAAAATTTATTAAAGAAGTATGGAAATGGAAAGAAAAATACGGAGATATTATCTTAAATCAGTTCAAAAAATTAGGCTGTTCTTGTGATTGGGAAAGAACCAGATTCACCATGGATAAAGATTACTCTCTGGCAGTCAAAGAAGCTTTTTTACACTATTACAAAAAAGGTTGGATTTACCGAGGAAAAAGAGTGATTAACTGGTGCCCAAGATGCGCAACAAGCTTATCTGATTTAGAGTTGGAGCATAAAGAGGAAAAAGGGAAATTGTGGTACATAAAATATAAAATCAAGAAACAAGAAACAAGAAACAAGAAACAAGAATTTATTGTAGTGGCGACGACTAGACCGGAAACTATGTTAGGAGATACGGCGGTAGCAGTAAATCCAAAAGACAAAAGATACAAAAACTTGGTTGGTAAAAAAGTTATCTTACCTTTAGTCAATAAGAAAATCCCAATTATTGCAGACAGATTAGTTGATCCAGAATTCGGAACAGGAGCAGTAAAAGTCACTCCTGCCCATGATTTAACAGATTATGAGATAGGTCAAAAGCATAAATTAGAAAGTATTCAGGTTATTGATGAAAAAGGTAAAATCACCAAAAAAGCTCCTGCTGCTTATCAAGGATTAAGAGTTTTTGAAGCCAGAAAAAAAGTTGTTGAGGACTTAAAAAATCAGAAACTATTGGAAAAAGTTGAAGACTACGTCCATCAAGTCCCTAAGTGCTATCGTTGTAAAACTACTGTTGAATTAATTCCCTCTTTACAATGGTTCCTTAAAATGAATAAGTTGGCCAAAATGGCGGAGGCGCCGGTTAAAAAAAGAGAAATAAAATTTCACCCAAAAAACTTTGAAAAACCTTATTTTGACTGGCTAAAGAATATAAGGGATTGGTGCATTTCCCGCCAAATTTGGTGGGGACACAAAATTCCTCTCAAAGGAGAAACAGATGTTCTAGATACCTGGTTTAGTTCTGCTCTTTGGCCCTTTGCAACCCTGGGATGGCCTAAAAAAACAAAAGATTTAAAAACTTTCTACTCTACAGACGTTCTAAGCACTGCCCGCGATATAATAAATCTTTGGGTGGCAAGAATGATTTTTTCCGGAGGGGAATTTACGAAAAAAATTCCATTTAAAGATGTCTATATCCACCCCACTGTCCTTACTCGGGAAGGAGAAAGAATGTCGAAATCTCTTGGCACTGGAGTAGATCCAATAAAGCTTATTGAAGAATATGGAGCAGATGCTACCCGTTTTGGAATTGCCTATCAGATTATGGGCGGTCAGGATATGAGATTTGTTACAGATAATATTGTAATGGGAAAAAAGTTCTGCAATAAAATATGGAACGCGAGTCGATTTGTCTTGGGACAAATCGGAATTTCCAATTTTCCTGGATCGAGCAAAGCGAGAGACTCCTCAAAGAGCTGCTTTTCAATTTCTAAACTTAATGTGAAAAATTTAACTACGGCGGATAAAAGAATTCTTAAAGCATTAAATAAAACAATCGAATCGGTAGATAATGATTTGGAAAACTTCAAATTCGGAAAAGCAGCTCACACTATATATAATTTCTTCTGGCATGATTTCTGCGACAAATACATTGAGAAAGCTAAATTGCAAAATGATGAAAATACTAAGAAAATTTTACTTTATGTTTTATTAACCTCTCTAAAACTTCTTCATCCTTTTATTCCCTTTATTACCGAAGAAATTTACCAAAAACTACCAGTTTACCCACCCAAATTTTCCAAAGGAAAACTTAGGCGGGTGAAAAAGAAATCTTTAATGATTGAAGAGTGGCCCGCCTCGCCTTGACGGCGAGTCGAGGCGGGCCCGTCTATCTCTGCTAGTCGGAGCTGGCCCATATCAATGAACAAAATAGAACCGGAGATTGTTACTCTCTTGTATTATCTATTTAATATTTATACAATTAATATATTATGGGAAAATCATTTTTTGAAAAACTTAAAAAGGGAATGGATATTGAGAAATCACCCTCCATTGAAGAACATATAGAAAAAGACCTATCTCCTGTTCCAAAGGAGCCAAGCTCCTTTGATAATGTTGGGGGTCAAGAACAATCAGTCAAAGAACCTTCTGTTATCAAAGAACCTTCTATCGCTCTCGTCACTACTAAAATTATCTCTAATGAAAAAAACGTCCCGGACCAACCTACGGTTGGCCAGCCCCGGCCTACGGCTGGTCAACCGAAGATTGAGAAGACTGGGAAAAAAAAGAAAGATAAAAAAGAAAAAGAAGTCACGGACAAAAAGAAAAAAATTAAAGTGAAGAAAGAACCTGCCGATGTTAAAACTATAACAGATGAAAAAGAAAACCCGCCAACTGGCGAAGAGAAAAAATGGTTTGAATCAGAGGGACAATTAACAGTTGATGTTTATCAAACAGACAAAGAAATTGTTATTCAATCTGCCGTTGCCGGAATAGAGCCTGATGATTTGGATATTACTATTGAAAACGACATGGTTACAATCAGAGGAAACAGAGAAAAGTTATTTGAAGAAAAGAAAAAAAACTATTTTTATCAGGAGTGTTATTGGGGCCAATTTTCAAGAGAAATTATCTTACCTGAAGAAGTTGATAGCTCAAGAGCCCAGGCTACAATGAAGAAAGGAATCTTGACAATAAGAATACCCAAAATTGAAAGCAAAAAGAAAAGAAAAATAAACGTGAAGGAGTAACACTACGAGAACATGAAAAATACAGAGGTCGGGCCTCTGTATTTTTATTTTGTGCCGAGGGTGGGATTCGCCCCGTGATTAACACAGGGCGCCCTGTGTTAATCACGAGGCGAACTCTAATTTTTTTGTGCCCTCGGCAGGAGTCGAACCCGCAACCTTTTCAGGACGTGGTCCTAGGCCACGCGCGTATTCCAGTTCCGCCACGAGGGCTCTTAATTATTCTATCTTTTTAGGGTAAAAAATCAACCCCGCTCGAGGCGGGGTCAACTTCTTTTTTAAATAATTCCAAGAACGTTTTTGCTACCAATATGGTATTGAGATCTGAAGCATTCTTGCTACCAAAGCGATGATTCCTTTCGCTAAAAAACCCACTATTACCGCAATCATAGCGTACGTAACATAATCTCTCGCTTTCTTTGTTTTATCCGGATCTCCTGCTGATGTTAAAAAGTTAAAAGCAGCTATAGCAACTACTAAAGCCGCTCCAAAAATCAAAATCCAAAAAAGGTAGCTAATCATGCCATTAATGGTTAAAAATACCTCTTCGGACGTTGTTGCTACGCGTGGCGGTCCTTCAAATTGAGCCAATCCTATTACCGGCACAGCCAAAAAACCTATTAGAAGTAAGCTTAGTATAATTTTTTTCATATTGTATTAAGTTAAACTCGTTAAAATCCGACCTTTAATAGTGTTTTCCACTCTTTAATAAATTATGATTCTTTCTTAGTTTGAGGTCAAGGCGTTGGCACCCCTAACATATCTGTTATAGCTCGAGTCAAAGCTACCGAGAGAAATAAAACGATTATCCCAACCAACGTCCATATAATGATATTTTTCGCTGTTTTTATTTTTTCCGGGTCGCCGCCTGAAGTAAGAAAATAAAATGCTGCGACAACTATCATTAAAGCCCCGACAAAAAGAGAAAGCTGAAAGAGAAATCTAACAATATTTTCCATTAATTCCCAAAAAGTGTTAGCTTCTAAAGGATTTTCAATACAAATTTCTCCCGGAAGACAAACTGCATTAATCTTAAAAGGGATAAAAAGGGAAATTAGCAATACAAAAATTATAAATTTGGCTAAATATTCTTTCATTATAAAAATTATATCATAAATTAAGGTTTTTCAAAAACAATTCCAAAATGATATTTTCCTGCCTCAAATTCTTTTTTTAGTTTAAAACCAAGCCCTTTAGTTATTTTTTTCACTTCCTCCGGAGAAATTCTTCCTTCTGCGGGTCCCTGAGACGCCTTGGGCAGCCAATCAATTATCACCAATTCTCCTTCTTTTTTTAAAACTCTTTTTGCTTCAGATATTATAGCATTTTTATTTTCTGCTTGGAATAGAACGTTGGGGATTAAAACTAAATCTAAAGAAAAATCAGTCAAGGTTGAGCCTCTTGGTTTTTCTAAGTTGCAGCGGATAATTCTGATATTAATAATATTTTCCAGAAGAGAACGACTCTTTAGGGCTGAAAGAGGAGCATCTTGAATATCTAAACCATAAACTAACCCTTCGTCTAATCTTTTAGCCAAAGGAATAGTAAAACCGCCTGAACCGCAACCAAATTCAGCAGCAACCATATCTGTTTTTAATTCAAGCTGGTCTAAAATTTCCTCTGGATTTAGAAAACCTACCATACCATAATTTAAATTTTAGATGAAAGCTGCCGAGGCTACCTTGTCTCCTTCGTCTAATCTCATTATTCTTACTCCTTGAGTTGCTCGGCTAAGTTTGGCAATTGAAGAAATTTTAGTTCTGATTACTTGGCCTCTTTGAGAGATAACAATTAAATCTTCTTCCTCGCCCGTTAAAACTCTCGATCCTACCAGGTCCCCTGTTTTAGAAATAACCTTAGCTGTCTTAATGCCAGTCCCTCCTCTTCCCTGTAATCGGTATTCTTCCAAATTGGTTCTTTTCCCGTAACCATTTTCCGTCACCACTAAAAGATATTGTTTTTCTACCTGTGATTTGCCGTTTGCGATTTGTTGTTTGATAACATCCATCCCTACTACTTTATCGCCTTTTCTTAAACTAATCCCTTTTACTCCAGAGGCCGGCCTTCCCATCTCCCTTATATCTTGCTCTTTAAACCGGATGGATTGACCTTTTTTCGTTACTAAAATTATCTCATTCTGACCAGTGCTTTTTGCAACCTCTTTCAAAAGGTCATCTTTTCTAAGCTTTATTGCTATTAATCCTGATTTCCGAACATTCTTAAACTCTTCCAGGGAGGTCTTTTTTATTATACCATTTTGAGTAATCATTACTAAATTTTTTATCCCCAAGCTGATATTATCTTTGCCGAGAGTCATTAAAGATAAAATTTTATCCTCAGAAGAAATTTCAATAAAATTCAAAAGCCCTCTTCCCCTAGCTACCCGGCTGCCCTCAGGAATTTCATAAACTAAGGTCCTAAAAGCTTTTCCTGAATCAGTGAAGAAAAGCAAAGAATCGTGAGTCTGACCCAAAAGGAAATGCTCAACAATATCGTCTTGTAAGGTTTTCATCCCCAAAATTCCCTTTCCGCCCCTTTTTTGAATTTTATAAGTAGCGGGGTTTATTCTTTTAATATAGCCCCCATGAGTTAAAGTAATAATTGTTTCTTCCTGGGGGATTAAATCCTCTTCAGCAATCTCTCCAATTTTTTGAACAAAAACTTTTGTTTTTCTTTCGTCTCCAAAATTCTCTTTAACTTCTTTAAATTCCTTCCTCAAAAGTCCTTTTATCCTTTGAGGGCTTTTGAGAATTGCAGTGAATTCCTTAATTCTGGCTTTCATTTCTTTAAGTTCATCTTCAATTTTTTTCCTTTCTAATTTTGCCAAAGCAGCTAATTTTGTTTCTAAAATCGCGTTGGCTTGAATCTCAGTCAGTTTAAACTTTTTCATTAAGTTCTTCTGAGCGTCTTCTCTGTTCTTTGAAGATTTAATCGTTTTAATCACGGCATCAATCTTTGAAAGACATTTATCTAAACCTTCTAAGATGTGGGCTCTTGCCTTAGCTTTCTCTAAATCATATTTTGTTCTCCTGACAACCACTTCTTTTCGATGAGAGATAAAATAACTTAAAAGATCAAGAAGAGATAACACTCTCGGCTGGATTCCATCCACTATAGCTAATATATTTAAATGAAAGGTTTTTTGTAAATCAGTAAACTTGTAAATCCGGTTTAAAATCTTTTGGGGATAAGCATCCCTTTGAAGATCAAGCACAATCCTCATTCCCTCTCTGTCTGATTCGTCTCTGATATCTCTTATCCCTTGAATTTTTTTGTCTTGGACTAATTTAGCAAATTGTTCAACTAAGCTTGACTTTTGAACCTGAAAAGGGATCTCAGTAATTATAATTTGAGTTTTGCCTCCTTTTTCCACCACTTCTGCCTTTCCCCGGACTACAATCGGGCCTTTCCCCTGAGAATAAGCATAAATTATTTCTTTTTTTCCATAAATCGCCCCCGCGGTTGGAAAATCAGGACCTTTAACAAATTTAAAGAGATCTTCGGTTGTTGTTTTAGAATGATCAAGCAGATGAATTAGAGCATCTGCAACTTCTGAAAGATTATGAGGAGGAATATTAGTGGCCATTCCCACTGCGATTCCAAGAGAACCATTTAAAAGAAGCTGGGGTAAGGGAGATGGTAAAACTGTGGGTTCTTTTTTCGTTCCGTCGTAGTTATCCCTGAAATCAACTGTATTCTTTTCAATGTCGCGAAGCATCTCCTCGCCAACTTTTGATAACTTACATTCTGAATATCTCATTGCGCTCGCCGGATCCCCATCAATGCTGCCAAAATTTCCCTGACCGGCAATGAGAGGGTATCGCAAAGAGAAATCTTGAGCCATTCTAACTAAAGCATCGTAAATTGCTGCGTCGCCATGAGGATGAAATTTCCCCATACACTCTCCTACTACTGTTGCCGACTTCCTAAACTTAGCAGCAGCAGTTAATCCCATTTCATGCATTGAATACAAAATTCGGCGGTGAACTGGTTTTAGTCCGTCGCGAACATCGGGAAGAGCCCGAGAAATAATAACCGACATTGCATAATCAATGTAAGATTCTCTCATCTCTTGGCTTATTTCTCGGGACTTAACGTTACCTATTTTATTTATTAACTTATCTGGCATTTTTAAAAATATTATTCTGGTTTTTCTTCGCCTTTTTCCACTTCCTCTTTTAACCTCTCCAGTTCTTCCCCATTAATTTCAGGCATTTCTATTTTTGGAAACTCTTCTTCAAAATTAGGCAGACTCGCTTTTTCATAAAATTCTTCTTTTGGAAATTTCTTTATTCTCCAGTAGGAACTGTGAATCCACCAGATTGACAAACCTAAACCTATAAGAACGACCACAACCCAAAGAATTGTCTTCCTTATATATTCGGGTTGTTTTTGAAGTTTTTTTAAGAAATTCAAGATTTTCAATTTCTAATTCTGAATTTCGCTGGACGCGAAGCGGACTCCCCGAAGGGTTGCTTTTGAATTTTAAATTCGTTCATTAAAAATTTATTCGAAATTCGAAATTAAAAATTGTTTTGTTATGGTTGCAACACAATTATCTTTGCCTCCTCAGATAGAAGATCTTTCTTTTTAATAGATAATTTAGGCAATGGCTCTAATTTTTTTACCCCTAAACCCTTTAAGAATTTATCTACTCCCTCAAGCTTGATTTTAAGCTTTGGAATCTGATAATGCATAGGTATTGTGATTTTGGGTTCAACTTGAGCCATTACTTTTATCGCTTCAGCGGCATCAATTGTATAAACTCCTCCAGCTGGAACCATTAAAATATCAACCTCTCCAATCTTTTCAAGTTGGTCAGAAAATAATTCTTTTTGACCCAGATCTCCCAAGTGGCATAACCGCATTCCTTCTACTTCAATAGTATAAATTGTTATACCTCCCCTCTCTGCTCCTTTAGAGTTATCATGAAAACCTGAAATTCCTTGGATAAATACTCCTTTTGCCTCATATTCACCAGGCCCATTTATAACCAAAGGCTGGCCTGCCTCGCGGCAAGGCGGGCCAGAAACCGCTTTAACATTGTTATGGTCAGAATGGTCGTGAGTGACTAATACAATATCAGCTTCAAGCTTTCTAGGAAGCTTGAAGCCAATATCTTCTCCAAAAGGATCAACCACAATTGAGACGTGGTTGTTTTTCCCTTCGCTTGAGGAAATCTGAAAACAAGATTGTCCGTACCAAATAATCTGCATGTTTTTTTATTTTATCATAAAATAATTTAGGTTTCAACCCTTCACCTTTCGGTAATGTTTGATACTAAAACGAGTAGCTGGAATATTATTTTGCACTCAGTAACTACCGAAAGGTGAAGGGTTAACTATTGCTTTTGGAAAAACTTTATGCTATACAAAAATATTATTCGAATGCTACGAATTCTTATTCGAATCAACGAATATTTATTTGCAAATTCGCATACTTATTCGTAAATTCGCATAATAGCTTTGTGGAAAAAATGATTAATAAAAATGATCTATTAAAACCGCCGAAATTAGGTGAAATTGCCCAAGGTAAAATTATAGGTAAGGGAAAGGCCTCGGTGTTTTTAGATTTGGGAGTATGGGGAACAGGAATAATCTATGGAAAAGAATTTTATGAAGCAAAAAGTAAGTTGAAAGATTTAAAAATCGGGGATAGCATCTTTACTAAAATAATTGATCTTGAAAACGAAGCTGGCTATATTGAACTTTCTTTAACCAGGGCAGGTAAAGAGCTTGCCTGGAAAGAGCTTAAAGAAAAAAAAGAGAAAAATGAAAGCCTTACTGTAAAAATTTTAGGAGCAAATAAGGGAGGACTCCTAACAGAAGTATCGGGAATTCCCGCTTTCTTACCAGTTTCGCAGCTATCACCAGCCAATTATCCTAAAGTAGAAGGAGGAGATGCCCAAAAGATTTTACAAGCTCTTCAAAAATTTATCGGAAAGGAAATGAAAGTAAAAGTATTTGACTTTGACCAAAAAGAAGAAAAACTTATTTTGTCGGAAAAAGCAAAAGAAACTGAAAAACTAAAAGAAATTTTGAAAAATTACAAAGTAGGAAATATAGTTGAGGCAGAAATTACTGGTATTGCAGACTTTGGCGCTTTTGTAAAATTCTTGCCCTCCGAAGCCTTGGCGAAGAAGGGTTCAGTCGGACCAATAGAGGGCCTTATTCACATCTCTGAATTAGACTGGCAATTAATTGAAGATCCTTCTGAAATAGTTAAGGTTGGCCAAAAAGTTAAAGCAAAAATTATTGACATCTCAAATGGCAAGGCCTCCTTATCCTTGAAAGCTTTAAAAAAAGATCCCTGGGAAGATATCGAAAAAAAATATAAAAAAGACGATGTATCAAATGGAAAAGTAATAAAATTTAATCCTTTTGGCGCTTTTGTCCAAATTTCTCCAAGAATTCAGGGATTGTGTCATGTTTCTGAGTTCGGCTCACAGAAAAAAATGGAAGAGGTTCTAAAAATTGGAGAGAAATACGATTTTCAGATTTTATCAATTGAACCAGCTGAACACCGAATGAGCTTGAGATTAGCAAAGAGTAAAGAACAATAAACAGAAAACAAAGAACAATAAAAAACTCCGCCAAGGCGGGTTTTTTATTTTGGGGTTGACCCCGTTAGAAATCCACCCCGCCGAAAACGCGTCGACAGATGCCTTGAGGCATCTTATTTCTAACGGGGTTGACAAATTTAAGTAATTAGTATATAATGATGGTAAACCAAATTGCGTTGCGCTGGTTAACCAAAAAGGACATTTACAATTTTAAAAAGATAGAAACAGAAAGGAGCTGATCGTTATGAATATTGAAAGAAAGAATCCAGGACAGAAAAATAATAAAGAAACTTGTCCTGCCTGCGGAAAAAGAAAAAGATATCCTGAACATCCTCTCTGCCCTGACTGTAATGCAGCTTTTATAAACGATTCGGCAGAAGCGTTAGTCGATGGAAGGAAAGTCGTTGATCGCATTAAATTCGCAGAGCAAAAGGGTAAAGAAACGCTCCTAATATTTGAGCAAGAATTAGCCCTGGCAGTCCGAAAAGAAAAAGACAAACAACAGCCGTTTTGGGATAAAGCCCACAGAGAGATCAAAGCCCGTCTAAGAGAACAAGGTTCCGTAAGGGTTGATAATCGAACCTATCGGACAGCTGTGGGAAAACAGTTCGGGATTTTTTGGAATGAAGAGCCGGGAAACCAAAAACTTTCTCGAAAGGTCTACGGGCTTCAAATGGCTATCAGGTCTCTGGGAAACCTGCTTCAAAGTTTTGAGACAAAACAAGCAGAAAACGTAAAAAGTGTAAGCGCCTAATCCTTTTTGGTAAAAACAAAGGCCTCTTTAAAAAAAGAGGCCTTTTTATTTAAATTGAAACTTTTCTAAAAATATGGTAAATTAAAAATACGATGAAAAATTTGGCAAAAAAAATTATTTTTATCCTGCTTATTTTTATAATAATCTCAGCAGTTTTTACTTTGTTTTCTCAGCCTTTTAAAAAAGAGGGGGAAATTTCTTTGAGTCAATTAGTTGAGGATATTAATCAGGAAAAAGTTAAAAAAATCACTGTTTCCGGGTTAGAACTCTCTGTCTTATATCAAGACGAAACAGAAACAAAATCAAGAAAAGAAACAGAAAGTTCGCTTTCTGAATCTTTGATAAATCTCGGAGTAAGCGCGGAAAAATTAGCAAAATTAGAGATTGAGACAAAAAAAGAACAGGGAACTTGGATCTGGCTGGGACCTGTCTTGATATTTGGGCTTCCTCTTTTGCTTTTTGGTCTGTTTTTCTTTTTTATCTTCCGACAGGCAAAAGCTGGAGCTACCCAGGCGTTTAGTTTTACCAAAGCCAGAGCTCGGATTTTCGGCGCCGAGGGTCACCCGAAGGAAAAAATCACTTTCAAAGATGTTGCCGGCTTGAAAGAAGCTAAAGAAGAATTGAAAGAAATTGTTGATTTCTTAAAAAATCCCAAAAAATATTTGAAAATGGGAGCCAGAATACCAAGAGGGGTTCTTTTAATGGGCCCGGCAGGAACAGGAAAAACCCTTCTCGCCCGCGCCGTAGCCGGACAAGCTAACGTACCTTTCTTTTCAATTTCCGGTTCTGAATTCGTGGAAATGTTTGTAGGAGTTGGCGCGGGAAGAGTACGCGACCTCTTTTCTACTGCTAAAAAAGCATCCCCTTCAATAATTTTCATTGATGAGCTTGATGCTATTGGCAGACACAGAGGAGCCGGCCTTGGAGGAGGGCATGATGAGAGGGAACAAACTTTAAATCAAATTTTAGTGGAAATGGACGGCTTTGAAAGAGAAACAAATGTCATTATTATCTCAGCTACAAACCGTCCAGATATCTTGGATCCAGCTTTGCTGCGGCCTGGCAGATTTGATCGGAAAGTGGTTTTGGATCTGCCTGATATTAAGGGCCGGGAAGAAATCTTGAAAATTCACTGCAGAGGAAAACCTTTAGCTTCAGATGTTAATTTAAGAGAAGTTGCCGAAAGAACTCCTGGTTTTTCCGGCGCTGATATAGCCAATGTGGCCAATGAAGCCGCAATTTTAGCTGCCAGAAGAAATGAAAATCAAGTTTACCAGAAAGAATTTTTAGAATCAGTTGAGAAGGTTTTACTGGGTCCGGAAAGAAAAAGCCACATCTTATCTAAAAAAGAAAAAGAAATTGCAGCTTTCCATGAAGCAGGCCATGCTTTAGTATCTGCTTCCCTGCCAGAAACCGAACCCATAAGAAAGATTTCAATAATTGCCAGAGGAATGGCTGCCGGTTACACTTTAAAAATGCCGATTGAAGAAAGGAGAATTAAAACAAAAACAGAGTTTTTATCCGAATTGGCAACTTTGCTTGGAGGATATTGCGCTGAAAAAATAAAATTTAAAGAAATTACCACCGGAGCAGGCAATGATTTAAAAAGGGCTTCTGACTTAGCCAGAAAATTAGTTAAAGAATATGGTATGTCTTCATTAGGACCGATTTCTTTTGGTGAAAAGGAAGAACTGGTTTTCTTGGGAAAAGAAATTTCAGAGCAAAGAAATTATTCTGAAGAAATAGCTGCCCAGATTGACAAAGAAGTTGAAAAGTTTATCAGAAGCGCAGAAAAAGAAGCAACAAAGGTTCTATCCAAAAGAAGAAAATTACTTGGTAAAATTGCTAAAACTTTAATTGAAAAAGAAACCATTGAAAGAGAAGAATTTGAAACTTTGATTGGAAAAAGAGCAGAAAAAAAGTCACCTTTATACTTTCAACGAGCAAGAAAGAAAATCAAAAAAGTCCGCTCACCCTCTTTAAAAGTCAAGGTAAAAGATGTAAAGTAATTTTATGCGCCTGTAGCTCAACGGTGGAGCACCCGGCTTATATCCGGTAGGTTGCAGGTTCGAATCCTGCCGGGCGCACCAAGGGCATTGTTAGCGCGGTCGCCTGAGGCGACAGGTCATGAGACGTAGAAAGGGCACTTGGCGCAGTTGGTTAGCGCGTCGCATTGACATTGCGGAGGTCAGAGGTTCAAATCCTCTAGTGCCCACAAATTTTAGAATACAGAATTTAGAATGCAGAATTTAGAATTAAAAATTATTTACGAAGACAATGATCTTTTAGTTGTGGATAAGCCGGCTGGGATTATAGTATTTCAAGAAACAAGAAACAAGAAACAAGAAACAAACAAAAAAACTCTAATTAATTTGATTTTAGAACAACGGCCGGAAATTAAGAATGTTGGAAAAGCGCCCAGATATGGAATCGTTCATCGTTTAGATAAAGATACTTCAGGAATTCTTTTGACAGCAAAAAATAATAAAAGCTTGATTTTTTTTCAAAAACAGTTTTCCTCCATAGCTCACCATTTGGCGAGCTATGGAGGATCCACCAAGGCCTTTGGCGAAGGTGAAAAAGATAAAACCCTTGAAAAAAGATTAAAAAAGAGGTATATTACTTTAGTTGTAGGAAAAGTAAAAAATAATCAAGGAGTAATTGAAACATTGATCGGCAGAGCTCCAAAAGACAGAAAGAAACAAAAAGTTTATTTGCCTGCAGGACCAGATTCTGAAGGAAAAAGAAAAGCGATTACCGAATATAAAATAATGGAAAAATTCAGAGATTATACCTTGCTTGAGATTTCTCCAAAAACAGGAAGAAAGCATCAAATAAGATGCCATTTTTCTTATCTCGGTCACCCGATTGCTGGAGACAAGGTCTATAGCTTTAAAAACCAACCTTGCCCAAAAGGGTTAAATCGTCAATTCTTACATGCAAGCTATTTAAAGATAGAACTACTTGATGGCAGAAAAAAAGAATTTAAATCAAAACTGCCAGAGGATTTAGAAACATGCCTACTAAAGTTGAAACTTTTAATAAAATCCAACTAAAAAAAGGGTTGCCTGATATTCGTTCAGGTGATACGGTTCGGGTTTACCAAAAGGTTAAAGAAAAGGATAAAGAAAGAGTCCAGGCTTTTGAAGGCGTGGTTCTTGCTAGAAAACACGGAAAAGGAATTTCCGCTACGATTACTATAAGAAAAGTGATTTCTGGAATTGGAGTGGAGAAAATTTTTCCTATTCACTCTCCTACTATTGAAAAAATAGAAGTTTTAAAAAGAGGAAAAGTTAGAAGGGCAAAACTTTATTATCTAAGAAAAGCAAAAGGCAAAAAGGCGCGGCTAAAAAGAAAAGAGCTCGGAGAAGCAATAGTTTGGGAAGAAGAAAAACCAGCAAAAGAAAAACCAGAAGAAAATCCGACTGAAGAACCAAAAGAAAAAAGTAAATAAAAGCCCAGGTGATGGAATTGGTATACATACATGGTTGAGGGCCATGGC